>Ga0131853_10003663_pt1 | contig 27612 bp, 24 predicted proteins | sample TergutLab28metaG_FD_92764 | JGI IMG/M metagenome (GOLD analysis project Ga0131853, IMG submission 92764) | Labiotermes labralis P1 segment gut microbial communities from Petit-Saut dam, French Guiana - Lab288 P1 (version 2) (version 2) | ecosystem: Host-associated > Arthropoda: Insects >...
GTTACAGAAATAGCAAGTGTTGTTACTAACACCTCTGCAACTGCTGAGGAGTCGGCCTCTGCTTCTGAGCAGCTTAACTCTCAGGCCGAAATGTTAAGGCAGAAAGTTGCTTTCTTTAAGCTTAAAAATATTAGATAAATTCAGGGAATTATTTTATCTCAAGGGCGAACCGCCCAACCTCACTATGTTCGGTTAGGGTGGGGGTTTTCAAGCCCTTCGGGCCCGGCGCTACGCGCACGCTAAACGTGTGCCACCGGCACACAGCGCCCCACCCAATAGCTTTACATTTTACCAAAGGCAAAATGTAAAGCCTTGATAAGAACGATAAACCCCCTATCCTTGTATTATTAAGGATAGGGGGTTTTATTTGAAATTGATGTAAGTTGTGTCACTGCTTTATGCTTTATTCGTCCTCATCCCTAAAGTCAAAGAGCTTTTTTACCGGTATTTCTAAAGCATCAGCAAGTTTAAATATAGTACCAAGTGACATGCTTTGAAATCTATCTGCATTTTCAATATACGATATAGTAGTTCTACTTAGCCCAGTTATTTCAGCCAAATCTTCTTGTGAAATACTTTTAAATCTTCTGTAATAAGCAACATTTAAACCAATTTTAATTAGTAATGGATAATATTTTTTATCTACTCTAGGTGTCATAACATGTCACCTCCCATGTTTCTCTATTTTAATTCATGTCTGTATTAACATAAATAATTACCATATTAATTTATATTAATACAGTATTGACATTTTATTTATTATCATTTATACTTTAGTATAACGAGGTTATATAAAAGTGCGCATAATCTCTCGTCAAAGGAGAGTGCTTTATTGAACAGTAAAATCATCGAAAGTACACTGGTTGCTATAGCTATACTAGCAGCAATTACTATAATCATAGTAAGCATTAATTTGTCAAACAAAAATGATATCATTTATGACCCAACATTTGTAGGTGAAGTGGTTGGCAAAGAAACGAAAAAACGGGCAGCAAGCGCAGCAGGTATTATGCGCTACACAGAGTATCGCCTGCATATAATTGGAGAATATATAGAAAACGACAAAATAATACAGATTGACAGGTCTTTTATTGTTTCTGAGGAATTATTCAACAGCCTTGACATAGGTGATCCCATTTCAAACACAAGTCAACGCCATCCTTAAATCCGGGTGACTGACCTACACATAAAAAAGCCTTCTCCCTTATGGTTGAAGGCTTTTTTAAACTCTTTTATGAACTTATCCATCTATTTTTTCCGGTTCGGGATATTCCACGCCAAAAGTTTCCACTGTAATATCCCTTATAACCTGGTCTTCACTAGGCTTGTCCTGGGCACCTGTTGGCACCGAAATAATCTTGTCCACTGTCTCTATGCCCTCTATTACCCTGCCAAACGCCGCATATTGGTTGTTTAAGCTGGGATAGTTCTGGTGCATAATGAAAAACTGAGAGCCGGCTGAGTCAAGAGGCTGGTTGCGTCTGGCCATTGATATAACACCTCTTTCATGCAGCAAATTATTTTCAAAGCCATTTGCCGCAAATTCACCTTTAATAAAATAACCGGGGCTGCCTGTGCCTGTACCGCTTGGGCAGCCGCCCTGTATCATAAACCCGGGTATAACCCTGTGGAATATCAGCCCGTCGTAAAAGCCCTGATTTACAAGATAAATGAAATTATTTACCGTATTAGGGGCTATTTCGGGATAAAGCTCAAGTTTAATAACATTTCCATCTTCCATTGTTATAGTTACTATTGGTAAATCACTCACTGTGTTAACCACCTCTCCTGAATTAAAAGTCCCTGCGGTTTCGCTTGTGCTGGCATTTACCTCAGCTTCTCTTACTATGCCTGCACCGCTGCTATTACTTGAAAAAACAAATATAAAAACCAAACACATGACACCTATAGCTACTAAAGCAAACTTCTTTTCCATATTAATTTCCTTTCTAAAACCTATGTTAGAGCCTGTTTAATATCTCCATTGCGCTATCTTTTTGGCTTATTTTCCACCAGCCTTCGGCAGCTTTTTCTAGCAAAAGCTTTAGCTTTGCGTCGAAAAAGCTTTCTTGCCTGCTGAAAAAATGCTCAAAAATCCGACGCAAGCGAGATATTAAACAGGCTCTTAAATATTATAGTGGAATTCCACTATAAGTATATTGCTAATTTATAGCAAAAAACCTGTAAAAAGCAGACTACATCACCGATATAGTCTGCTCAGGCTGAATACAGAGTCTTCAGCCTGTTCAAAAAAATGGCAAAGCCATTTTTTTGAGGTACTAATGAATGTATGAACCCGCTTGCAAGGTCTTGCATACGCAATTCCTTGCGGTCAGCGGCTTTCCCTCAGGCGGGCAAAGCCCGCCTTGCGGATTTTAATTGGGAAACCATCGGTTTCCCAAACCCTTCCTCATCATGCAAATCAGACTTGTCTACAGTCTGAGCAGACTACATCAATGATATAGCCTGCTTTTTATCTATAAAATTTCAGCAAAAACTACTTAACCATTTCTTCCAAATATGTTCCAACACCTATGCCGGCTTTAGGAAGTTTACCGACCTTATTAAGCGCACGCTCAATAGCACCAATGGCCACTATATCATCATTCACATCAACATTACCCATGTGACCTATACGGAACAATTTACCGGCATAAGCGCCAAGGCCGGCGGCTACTATAATGCCCTCAGCCATAAGAGCTTTTCTAAACTCTAAATCATCTACACCATCAGGATAAATAGCGTTGGTTAAAGTTACAGCACGGCAACCCTCTTCAGCCAACAGCTTGAAACCAAGAGCTTCAAGAGCTTTTTGAACGGCACGGGCATTTTTAAGGTGCCTTTCATAGCGAACTTTAAGGCCGCCCTCTTCTTTAATAAGTCGGATAGCTTCTTGAAGGGCCCAAATAAGATTAACAGCAGGGGTAGCAAAGTATTTAGCAGGGTCTTCCATAGTTGGGAGCCATTTGTAATAATCAATATAATACTCCGGTATGGTGCCAAGCTCTTCTCTTCTCTTCATAGCTTTTGCACTGGCCCAAAGCATAAGAAGGCCGGGGCAAACACCAAAAGCCTTTTGGGTGCCTGTAAAAAGTATATCTATATTCATTTCAGTTAAATTTTCATATTGAGCGGCTGTTGAGCAAACACCGTCAACTACAAAAAGAGTGTCAGGGAACTTTTTCATCATTTCGCCAATTGCAGCAATGTCAGCCACAACACTTGTGGAAGTATCCACATGGCTCACTGTCATAAGCGCATAAGATTTCTCTTTAAGTTTGGCTTCAATATCCGCAAGAGGAACAGTAGTGCCCCACTCAGATTTGATAACATCAACATTCAAGCCCTTTCTTTCACAGATGTCAATAAACCTGTCGCCAAAGAAACCGTGGCTTACAATTAAAACATTATCTCCACTTTTTGTAGAGTTTGCAACGGCCATTTCCATAGCAAGAGTGCCTGTTCCGGCAACTACGAAGGTTTTTCCGTCACAACCAAACATTTCATGCAAATCATCAATTACCGATTTGAAGTCAGCTACAAAACGGGGGTCGCCAAAAGCTTGAATCTCCCTTCCCATTTCAAGCCTGATTGAATCAACTACCGGAGTCGGACCAGGGATTTTCACTAATCTTCTGTCTACCATTAGTATCTCTCCTTATGATTAATAGTTGTAATAACCTACACTTCTTTTTGTTTGGTGTAAAGGATAATGGCAATATACTCAAGTGTATCATCGCCTACATTTTTAATTGAGTGCGCCTCACCATCGACACAAATGTTGCAATCGCCGGCTTCAAGAACAACTTCATTGCCATTGTCACTAACAAGGGCTTTGCCTTTCAAGATGTAGTACGCTTCCATGTCGCCTTCATGGGTATGAAGGCCTATAGAGTTACCCGGTTCTATAACTGTTTTTACAAATAATCTTCCGGCTCCATTGGCCTCTTTTTCATCCATGAAATGATGCATGGTAATATCACCAATACCATCTCTGAAATTTGTAAGAACCTTAGCCGGAATTTCTGCACACCTCTTAATCATGCAACACACTCCTTTGCTGTCTGGTTTAGTTAATTACTTTAATTACTTAAACTTCGTTATAATTATGTCACAAGTTTAGGCCAACGTCAACATGCAACACCGCATTTAATTAGCCTTATTATACGACATAAATCTATGCCGCATCAAACATTTTATATGCATACATTTCGCTAAACCATTGAACAGTTAATCTTTTTCTGGTATCATATATCAAAAGCAAAGAGAGGGGGCAGTGGCAATGAATTTTTCTTCTATGTATAACGGCAACACCGAAAACGTGAATGCTTTATTTGATAGACTGCCGGTTGCCCTTGGTGCTTTTGACGAATCTGTACGGCTTATAGATTGCAATGAAAAATGGTGGCATCTGTTTGGTTTTGACGAGAAGGAAAAAGTTCTTTCAAGTTTTGAAGCATTATTGCAGACACAACAGCCCTGCGGTTCCTTGGCGTATGATGTTCTTTACCACAATATAGAAAAAGTACTCAGTGAAAAATCAGCTAAGTTTGAGCTGTTTTTGGTAAAATTAAATAATGAACCAATGTGCTTGGATATATCCATATCATACGAAACAGCAGGTTTTCTAATTGCATGTGCTGCAGAAGTAAGACATTATAAGAACCCTTTAAGTACAGATATGAAAAAAGTCTATGTTCATGATGATCTGTCGCATATTGTGCTTGATGCCATACCTATTGCAGCAACTATATTTGATAGAAATTTAAATGCGCTTGATTGCAATCAAACATCTGCCAAAATGTTCGGCAACTTAAGCAAAGAGGAATATTTAAAGGATTTGAATCCCACTTTGCTTCCGGCTCAGCCAAATGGCCGCAATTCTGTGGAAGTGCTCAAAGAGCATTTATCAATAGCCTTTGAAAACGGTTATTCTTATCTTAACGAGTTTATGTTCCGTAAGCTGGACGGAACTTTAATGATAGTTGAACTGACTTATATGCGCATACGGTATAAAGGTGATTTTGCTGTAATTTCATATCGCCGTGATATAACAGAAGAAACAGCAACCAAAGAAAGAGAGCAAGAAGCGCTTTTGCGCCAGCATCTCTTATATGATGCAAATCCAATAGCTGCCAGCCTTTGGGATGAAAACTTAAATGTTATCGACTGCAATGAGGCAATGGTGCGGCTGCTTGAGCTATCAGGCAAGCAGGACTATATTGAACGTTTTTTCGACTTTGCGCCGGAATTTCAGATTGATGGCACCAACTCAAAGGAGAAATTTGCCGAACTCTTCAAAGCAGCTAAAGACGAAGGTACCACCAGGCTTACATGGCTCCATCAAACTACAAGCAAACAAATCATTCCCAGTGACGTTACTGTTGTAAAAATAGCGCTCAAGGGCAGATATATGTTTGCGGCCTACTTGCAAGACCTGCGCCCACTTATGGAAGCTTCCGAAAAAATACGTGAGGCGGAAGAAAGGGCTAAGCTAATGCTTGATGCTGCGCCCTTAGCCATAAGTTTGCGCGGCAAAGACCTGCATACAATTGACTGCAACCAAGAATCTCTCAAAATGCTTGGTGTTGCAGATAGAGATGAGTACATGTCCAGATTATGGATGCCTGCCTGCCAGCCTGACGGAAGAAATTCCAAGGAACTTATGTACTCTTTAATTGCAAAGTCATTTAATGAAGGCTTCTCCGAAACAGAAGTTTTAGCCAAAAGGGCAGATGGCACCATTTTCCCGGTACACATTACTTGGGTGCGCGTAAAGTATAGGGATGATTATGTTGTAGTTGAATATACCCGTGACTTAACCGAGACAAGAACTGCTATGGAAAGAGAGCGGGAAGCTAACGAAATGACCCAAATGTTTATGGAAAACTTACCCATAAGCATTAAATTGTGGGATGAAAACCTAAACTTAGTTTACTGCAACCAAAAAACCGTAGAATTATTTGGCACCTCCTCCGGCAGTGAATATATAGGATATTCTTTCATGTTTTCCCCTAAGTACCAACCCTGCGGTACACCTTCGGCCAAAAAAGTGAAAACCGTGCTTGAACAAGCACTGCGTGAAGGTATGGCGCAGTTTGAGTGGATGCACTTAACTAAGGCAGGTGAGCCTCTGCCTGTTGAAGTTACTCTTATACGTGTTCTGCGTAACGGCAAAAACATGATTGTTGGATATAATCACGATATGCGCGCTATTAAAAAAGCCATTGAAGAAGCCAAGCGCTCTGAACTTGCAGAGGAAGAAAACCGCTCTAAAACACGGTTTTTGGCGCGCATGAGCCATGAGATTCGTACGCCTTTAAACGTTATTAAGGGTGTTTCGGAAATAGAGCTTAGAAAAGAAACCCTTAGTTCAGATACTGAGGAGGCTTTTCTTCGTATCCATAATTCCTCCGACTTATTGCTGACCCTTATTAATGATATCCTTGACCTGTCTAAAGTGGAGGCAGGCAAGATGGAAATTGTACCAAATAAATATGAGGTCACCAGCCTGATAGTAGATACAGTTCAACTGAATCTTATGTATATTGGCAACAAAGCCATTAAATTTAAGCTTAATGTGGACGAACTTATGCCCACACACCTTATAGGAGATGATATACGGATTAAGCAGATCTTAAATAATCTCCTCTCCAATGCATTTAAGTATACGGATGAGGGTATGGTTTCGCTATCCTTTGGCTTGAGCCGCTCTGTTCCTGAGGATAACAGCCGGGAGGCGGTTTCGGCAGATAATATTGTTTTACTCATACGCATAGAAGACACAGGTCAGGGCATGACCCCCGAGCAAATTGAAACAATGTTTGATGTTTTTACGCGGCATAACCTGGAAAGCAACAGAGGGGTCGAAGGTTCGGGCCTTGGCATGAATATAGTTTATCAGCTGATAAAAATGATGCACGGCGACATTAGCGTAAAAAGTGAGCCGGGTACAGGCACCGCCTTTACTGTGCGTTTACCTCAAAAACTTAGCAGCCCCATTGTAATAGGCAAAGAGACCGCAGAAAATTTACAGAACTTAGAGATTACCCAAAGGTCTCTTAAAAAAATGTATCAGGAACCCTGCAAGCCTATGCCCCACGGCAAAGTACTTGTAGTTGATGATGTTGAATCAAACCTGTTTGTGGCCAAAGGGCTTTTAGCGCCTTATAAGCTTACTATAGATACTGCCGAAAGCGGGTATGAAGCTATAAGCAAAATTAAAACCGGTGAAGTATACGATATTATTTTTATGGACCACATGATGCCCGGCATGGACGGGGTAGAAGCTGCTCACATTATTCGAGACATTGGCTACCACTACCCAATTATTGCACTCACCGCCAATACAGTTAAAGGCCAGGAAGAGCAGTTTTTAAAAGATGGCTTTTCCGGCTTCATTGCAAAGCCTATTGATGCTAATTTGCTTAACTCCTGTTTGCTGCGCTTCATACGCGATAAACCGGCCAAAACAAACGAGCGTAATGATACAGCCGTTGATGATTTTGAAGTAAACACAGATATACCTCCTTTTCCTTTAGAACTTCTTAAAGCCGTTCTAAGAGATGCCGAGAAAAGCATGAACCGCATGGAAGCTATAATGAAAGAAGGGCTGTTTGATGAACACTCCATCAAAATGTATGCCGTACATGCCCATGCCATAAAAAGTGCCCTGACTAATATTTCTCAGGCAGAGCTTTCCGGCTTAGCCTATAAATTAGAGCAGGCCGCCCATAGCACAGACCTGGAAACTATTAAGGCAGAAACACCCTTCTTTTTAAACTGCCTTAAAAAAACCTTGGAAGTGCTTGCACAAAACCTTAGGAGTAATTAGACCTGTCCTATAACCCCATTCCGGCACCCCTGCGGCAAATATTCTGCTAGGCTAGGAAGCGGGTTATAGGACAGGTCTATTGAGTATGGACAGCAGAGTATCAGACATATACAAAACCCTTTATTCCCATTATGGAAAGCTGAACCGGTGGCCGGCCAAAACGCCTTATTGAGTTCTTGTCGGTGCAATACTGACTCAAAATACAGCCCGGGGTAATGTTGAGAAGGCTATTGCAAATTTCAGTGATAACCTAAACTTCGATTTTGTGTTAAATGCACCTGTGCCGGAATTAGTCAGGGCTTTACATTTTGTTAAGGGCAAAATGTAAAGCCCTGAGATAAACATTATCCGTCCGTCAGGTTTCTTCAATGCAAAAGGCGTTATATTTAAAAGAGGTAACACAGTGGTTTAGGGCTTATAACAGCGATACTCTTCTTATTAGGCGTGAGCCTTTTGAAAAAGTTAGGGCAGAACAGCTTACTTTGAAAAAAAACTCCCCAAAAGTGAGGAGGTTTATAACAATTTTCATGCATTAATAGTGGTAAACGCAAAAGAGCACTGCCGTAAGAAGCCAAATTGCAGTGGGTGCCCTTTAAGTAATATTTGTGAGAAAAATATCAGTTAGGGCCTGTTCATAATTATTTTTTCACAACCGGTATATATATATCACAAACCTTACCTGCTTCTGACATACTCTTTTCACCATAAAGCTCGAAATCAACACAAGCCTCGGCATATTCATATCCTGATTTTGGAAACCATTCATCCATAATATAACACCAAGTGCCTTGTATGTTTTTCGAAAAATCCTCTTCGTTAGAGGGAGGTGTAGAAAACACGGCATAAGTGGCCGGTGGTATATCGCACACTTGAAATTCTTCCGATATCACAGCCCCGTCTTTGACCTCAACACCAATAATGTATGAAAACTCACCATTTTCCGGGTTCATAGCTAAACATGCACCATATTCGTCATGGTTTTTAACAAATTCCTGCTGATGTAACCGCCCGGCCCGGCCGTCAGTTAAGTATGCCTGCCAGAAAGCAGGGATATCTACAGAGTTTTCGCCTTCTACCATTTTTGTCCTAAGAAGATAGCCGGCAATTTTTATAGCGTCTAAAACTAAAAATTTGGGTTCCATTATAATTCCTCCTATTTGGTATTTGCTGTTCCAAAACCGCTAAGATTATTAGACATCTCACAAAACTTAGTCTTGCGAAATATCTATCTCATACATTTTCTCAGTATGTCAAAAGGCCTCACAGCTTTTGGCGGCTTTATATAAACAATCTGCTGAGGGTGCGGTGCACTATCTGTTTCCTCCATATTCTCAGCATATATTTTATCTATAATGTGGGTAAATACCTCACCATTTGTCCTCATAATTTCAATTTCATCACCAATCGAAAACTTATTTCTCTGCTCCACTTTTGCAAAGCCAGTGCTTTCATCATAGCTTTTAACAATACCAACAAAATCGTAGTTTCTAATATAGGCGCTGTTGCTATATATTTGGTCGTCAGCCGTAGTTTTGCCAAAATAAAAACCTGTTGTAAAGTCTCTGTGGCTTGCTTTTGTAAGCTCTGAAACATAATAGGGAATCTTTTCTTTATACTTTTCTTTATCAGCAAAATAGTCATCTATAGCCTGCCTGTAAACACTTGTAACCAGTGCAACATAATAAGCGGTTTTCATACGGCCTTCTATTTTAAAACTCTCAACCCCTGAGCCAATAAGCTCGGGCAAATGAGCAACCATACATAAATCCTTGGAATTAAATATATAAGTTCCTCGCTCATTTTCGAATACAGGCATGAATTCCCCGTTGCGGTTTTCTTCCATAAGATTATATTTCCAACGGCAAGGATGCGTACATTCACCACGGTTCGCATCCTTGCCTGTCATATAATTACTTAACAAACACCTGCCTGAATATGATATGCACATAGAGCCGTGAACAAAACTTTCCAGCTCGAAAAGTGAATCCACAGCTTTGACATTTTCATGAATTTCGGAAATTTCAGAAAAGGACAGCTCTCTTGCAAGAACTACCCGCTTAGCTCCTTGAGTACGCCAAAACTCAACCGAATGGAGGTTTGTTACATTAGCCTGAGTGCTTATGTGAATATCCATCTCAGGCAAAACTCTTCGCACAATAGAAAAGATACCCGGGTCTGAAACAATTAAAGCATCTACTCCAATTTTACCAAGTTCAATTAGATATGCTTCTATACCCTCAAAATCCTCATTATGGGCAAAAATATTAGCAGTGATATATATTTTCGCAGAGTTTGAATGGGCATAAAAAACAGCCTCGGCAATTTCGGCAAAGTCGAAGTTTTTAGCCTTAGCCCTAAGCCCCAATGTTTTACCACCCATATACACCGCATCAGCCCCGTAATTTATTGCCACACGCAATTTTTCCAAATCACCGGCAGGGGCCAAAAGTTCAATTTTTTTAGTCAATATACTCAAATCCTTCTGTATTTATAGATATGTCATCACACAACTTAGTACACATAACCAGCCCCTTGCCAACTGTAACAATAGAGGCTTCAATGCCGTCTGTATTTGTAACAGCATGGACAAATTCCTGCATACGTTTATGAGTTGTGCGCTGGCGGCGGGGAACCTGAAACCTATCCATAGCTAAATAACCGTCTTTTAGTATATCATCAGCCAGGAGCAACCCACCGACATTAAGCACCCTAAGACAGTCGGGAAGAAAGCGCAAATACTGGCCCTTTGCCGCATCCATAAAAATAAAGTCAAACCTTTTATCAAGGGATTTAAGTATATTGCCGGCATCGCCCTCTAAAAGCGTTATTTTATCGTTCCAACCATACTTATCAAAGTTCTCCTTAGCCTTTGTTATCATTACATCATAGCGTTCTATTGTTGTAATGTGGCCGCCCGGAGCCAAAAAATTAGACATCAAGCCTGCAGAAAAGCCAATGCAGCAACCTATTTCCAATATATCCTTAGGCCTTAGAGCTGCAAGTAATGTTGATATGAACTTTGCAGTCTGCGGCTCTATTACAGGAAAGTTTTTTTGATAAGCATATTCTTGCAACTCACCAATTTTCCCGTCAAAATTTCTCGTAACACTTTTTACATATTTTTCAATAGGTGGTTCAAATATTCCCAAGTTAATAGCCCCTAAATCACTGATTATACCGCTCTTTAGCCGCAAGAAAATCATTATAATCGCTTGTAAAATAATGCTCTCCCGTATTTTCATCCATAAGAACAAAAAACAGAAAATCCCCTTCACTCGGGTGAAGAACAGCCTTTATAGCTGCCTCTCCCGGATTTGAAATAGGCCCTATAGGCAAGCCGCCGTACATGTATGTATTATAATAAGATTCCACCTGCAAGTCTTCATATAAAAGCACTCGCCTGCTTTCCCCCAATACATAAAGTACTGTCGAACACATCTCAAGCCGTTGGTTTTCAGCCAAACGATTGTGCATTACCTGAGAAGCAAGCTCACGCTCAGCCGGAATGCGTATTTCTCTTTCTATTATAGAAGCCATTATAATTATTTCATCCATAGTGAAACCTTTGTCGAGCGCTTCTTCAACATATGTATTATAAATCGCTTCAAAGCGGTTTAGCATCTGGTGTATTATAGCCTCAGCCGTGGCATTTTCAGGTATAAAATATGTATCAGGGAATAAGTATCCCTCAAGGCGGTTACGCCGCTCAGAAGCATTAGGCATGTCCGCAAGGAATGAAAAATTAAACACCGACTCATTAGCAGCCCTTATAAAATCCTCTGCTGCCACAAGGCCGGATTCTTCCAGCTGAGCTGCTATTTCTTCCACTGTTGCGCCTTCGGGTATAGTTACTATTACATCCTCCGCTAATATCGTCTTTTCAAGAAAGGCAAATATTAATTGATTGTAACTCATGTCAGTGTTGACTGTTACTTGATTTTCATCAAATATATGGCGGTTACCTTTTAAAATAGATTCAATTCTAAAAAACAAAGCCGAGCGAATTATTCCCTCATCTTCAAGCAGATGCGCCACATCAGATATATTCGAGCCTTGTGCTATAGACAAAGTTACCACTCTGTCAGGCAACTCAGTTGTCAAACTATCTCCAAGCTCTCTACCCATATTAAAAAAGCTATTTGTAAAATTGATAATAAAATATACCAAAAGCACAATCATACCTAAGCTTATGGATGTGTTTACTATAAAAGAAAGCACACGCTTAATAGTCATAAAAATCGCCTCTTTTAGTTATTAGGTGTGTAAATACAATTATATAGATGTAGGTCACTTATATATAAATTTTGAAAAAACTTAGAAGCTTACTTTAAGCTTCTTTTTAAATTTATTCGCTATAATAGAATTAGTATACACCTAATCGCCCTATAATTCAAGAATTTACATAAAAATGTTATTTTGCAATATTTTCTAAAAAATTCTGTGTTTTATTGGGCCACTTTTCAACCGGAAAGGCTATATAGTGGAATCCCTACAAAATCGTTACACATGCAGCGATTTTGTAGGGATTCCACTATAACATTCAAGAAAAAAATCAACGTTTAGGCAAAAATTGTCACAAAGGTTTTTTTATGGTATACTTTGGTCAAAGCTTTACATTTTGCCCTTGAGATAAATAATAATGCGAATTTTAAACTGCGAGGTATACTATGGCTCTTAAAGTTGGAATAGCTAAGCCCATTATCATATTCATCGGTTCTTTGCTTTTATTTGTTCTCCTTTCAAGGGTCATATATCATTACAATCTCCCTGCAGTGGCGGTTGAAACCGCATCACCTGATACAATACGGCATAGCCACAGAGCCGTCGGCTCTGTGCAAGTGTCCGATTATGACGATATAATCGCCCACGAAACCGGTATAATCACGCTTTACATAAGTGAAGGTGACAGCGTCCAGCTGGGGCAGCTTCTCTATTCTATAGAAGTTGATATAGAGAACCTTGAAAATAGGCTTATAATATTAGAACACAATAGAAATTCTCAAACTGTCCAGATAGCCCGAATTAACAGCGACATAACCCATAGGCAAAACTTGGGCGTAAGGGCCCCTGGCCACTCATCACTAAATCTTTTCGATATAGATACCGAAATTGAAAATATCAGAGGCAGAATTAGAGTTGCTGAAACAGAACTAAACAGACTGCGAACTCTCTTTGATATAGGCGCAATTCCCCGAGCCAATTTAGACAGTATGGAAAGAGAGCTTGATACGCTAAATGATTTGTTGAATGCCGCCATAGGCCGCAGGCAAAATGCAGTTGACAGAGATGAAGATGAAAGAGCCCGTGAACTTGAAACTTATGAGCGGGCGCTTATGGATAACGCTCGAATTCTTGCTGATTTAGAGTATCAGCTCAGGGTCAGTCAACTAACCCTCGAAGCTACTAACGATGAGATAAACAGAATTAATGAGCAATTACTTACCGATGGTGTATATTGGCACTACTCAACCACAGCCGGCGAAATTATGAGAGTGTTTGAAGCAGCAAGAGGCGGCCGGCATGTTATGCAAAATACGGCGCTAATGTCTTTAATGCCTAACAGTGCTGAACTTTATGCTGTGTTCAGCCTGCCAAATGATATTGATTTTGTGGAAATTGGGGATAGAGCTACTCTTCAAATAAGAAATAGAAGAAATATTACAGGCACAGTCGAAACCATTCGCTTTCACCCTTCTCATATGGAAGTTAATGTAAGCTTTGAATCTGCCGAGGTTCAAATTGGCGAACGTGCGGAGACGGTTTTTGAACAAACATCAGGAACATATCAAAGAACTCTGCCCAATTCCGCCTTGCGCGAGATGTGGTGGCATGAAGGCAATTATTTCGTACTTATTATTGAGCAGCACAGAGGGTTATTCGGCAATATTTACTCTGTGCAAATACAGGGAGTTACAGTGCTGGAGGAAGGGCCTTCGCGCACAGCAATACAAAACTCTTTTCCAAATGATGTTGAAGTGGTTATAGGCAGCTCCCAGACATTGGGACCAGGTGCAAGGGTTAGAATTGTTCCCTCGTCCAATTTTTTTAGTAACTAATAAACGGCGGTGCGTTCATGTTAAAAACCCATAAACTTCTACTTTTCTTTAATGCAGCCGTTGTTTTGGTCTGCCTTTTTTGGGGTTACAGATATTTTCAAGGTGCCGGGCAGCTGGTTGGAAATAATGTGGTCTACATTACTGCCGAACCCGGCAGACGAGCAGGCGGCATCAGCCTTGACATTATAAAAAATACCGCAGATGCCTTTGAAGGGTATAACGTAGCCTTTGAAATCTTACATGACGCAACTCTCACAAATAACAGCCGCAGTATGGATGTGACACTTACTTATACTAACCATACATATTTTTCTATTAATAATTATTTCTTTCTTCATGGCGGCGGCTGGCCTGAGGGTTTTAACCGGCGCAATGTTATAGTTTTGTCGGAAAATGCCGCATGGGAATTGTTTGGCAATACAAACGCACTGTCACTGCATGTTGAAATCGACGGATTATTTTTTGAAGTATGCGGAGTGATCAGACAGAGCAGCTTGGATGAGCCCGGCTTTGCTTGGGTTCCCTATAATCACCGGGCCGGAGATAACATTAGCGGCGCTGTTTCATCTGTCAGCGGAATTTATATTCAGGGCAGAGGTTACAACAGTTTAGAGCGGCTTACTCTTGCCGGACGTTTTGCCGATACTGCCGACCTAAGATTAGGAAGCCTGCGGTTTGTGGACTTGGAGCAGTATGCTTATAATATTTTTGTTAAATTTAATTTATTTGCTTTACTTATTACTATTAGTGCTCTAATATTTTTTGCTGTAAAGTTTTATTTCGTTTTTGAGTCTGAAATCACTAATAAGTATAGGGTTGCTTTTTATGGTTCATTTACAATAATTTCCGGTTTGCTCTGCGTCTACTTATGGCAAAGCACCAGCGCTAATCTGCCCTTTACCCCTGTCTTTGAACTTAGGCCGCTAATTGACAGATTGAATAACGCAAATACTTTTGAAGGTATAGGCAGCCTTTCTTTTGCTCATCAAGCGCTGCAAGAGTACAATAGGCTTTCAATATACCCTTTAATTATAGGTGCCTTTGCTTTTGTTAATATCCTTAGCGTTTTTTTAGCAGATGCTTTTGTAAAATACAGGCATTATGTTAAAAACAGAGGGCCCCGCCCTGCCATTACTCTGCCTGAGTATGTCATGAAGCGGATTCTGCAAATTATCCCATCATTTTTGATAATGACCGCAGTCATTTTCTTTGGTGCGCTGTTAATGCCAACACCCGGTATGCCCCATTTTCCTACAGATGCCCATATTAGGTTCCTTAGATATATATTTGCTGTGCTGCAAGGTGACTTTGGTGCTTCTTCGGGAATAAGTTCCGATGGAATAGCTTTTGGTGCCTCTATTAGACCATTTCTTGTTCAGGCAATAGGTTATACCGCTATACTTGTTTTCGGTGCTATATTGGTGGCTGCGGTTCTTGGTGTAGGTTTAGGAGTATTGGCAGCGCTTAAACAAAATAAAATAACTGACTCTGTAATAATGGTTGCCACGATTTTTACATCTGCAATACCTATTTTCTTCTTAGGTATAATACTTATGCTGATTTTTAGCCTTTACCTTCAGCTATTACCCAGCCGCGGCCTCGAAGGGTGGCAGGGAATGATACTGCCTATATTAACATTAGCCCTTCCTTCTATAGGGTTCATAGCCCGCACTACAAGAACTGCTATGCTTGAAGTTTTAACTATGGACTGTATAAAAGCGGCTCGTGCCAGAGGGTTGCCTGAGAGGATTATACTCTCACATGCTCTTGGTAATATGCGGGTGCCAATAATAACTGCCATATCTCTAAGGCTTGTTGATTTATTTATGGGCACAGTTCTTGTAGAGGCGCTTTTCTCGATTCGCGGTATTGGCTGGCTTATGCTGGCAGCAATAAATGCCCGGGAACTTTCTGTTTTAATGAACAGCATTGTTTTTTTAATTCTTGCATTTATGGTAATAAACCTTATAGCAGATTTATTGTGCATTATAGTTGACCCAAGAACAAGAAGAGGCTTTAAGTAGGAGTTTACTATGAAAATAAAAAACAAAAAACTTAGAATATTCTTAAGCCGAAAAGTGTCGGTTATTGCAGCCTTTGTGCTTATTATTATGATATTTGCTGCATTTGCCGGCCCTTACCTAACTTTATACGACCCTGTAGCGGTAAACCCCAGAAGTGCACACCAAGGCATTTCTGCCGAGCATTGGTTAGGTACCGATGTGCTGGGGCGTGATTCGTTTACCCGCATAATCCACGGCGGCCAACTGTCTATAGGTTTGGCTCTTTTCGGGGTATCTATAGGTGTAAGTTTTGGGCTAATATTTGGCCTTATTTCCGGCTACTACGGCGGTATATTGGATGTTCTGCTCTCGCGCTTTATTGACTCACTAATGGCTGTGCCTGCTTTTATGATTGCAATTATTTCTCTGGCTTTTTTAGGCTCAGGTGGCATCAATACAGGCATTGCAGTTGGGATATCTACAATCCCGCTGTTTATGCGTATAACAAGGGCCGGGGTTCTTTCTGTTAAAGAAGCAGATTATATTAAATCCTGCCGTATAATGGGTTTATCAAACCTTAGAATAATTTTAATTCATATATTGCCCGGAGTTATGCCTTTAATAGTTGTCACATTTACCTTACAGCTTGGCACCGCAATGCTTACTGCTTCTGCGCTTGCTTTTCTCGGCATAGGTGTAAACCCGCCGGCAATTGAGTGGGGCTCCATGGTAAGTGCCGGAAGGCCGGCTATGTTGTCAAGCCCTTTAGGCATTATCGCGCCGGGGCTTGCCATCACTTTGTTTGTAATCTGCACAAGCCTTGTAGGTGACGGGCTCAGAGATGCACTAGACCCTAAATCGGCGGAGTAAACAGCAACAGACCTCCTGCAAAACTTAGCTTTGCAAGAGGTCTGTTTTATGAGGAGCTCAATTTAATCTACCGTCTGTATTATGGTTAATATCATAGGCCGTCTCTTAGTTTTATTCCAAACAAACTCTTTTAAAGTATCCCTAATCAGATTCTTAATATTCGACCAGTCAGAAATACGGTTTCTCTCACATTTTTCAAGAGCGCGCATGGCAATTAAGCGGGCCTCATCCATAAGGTCTTCCGACTCTTTCACATATACAAAACCTCTGGAAAGAATATCAGGCCCGGCAATCACCGTAGAAGTTCCCCTTTCCATAGTTACAACAACAACTATTAAACCATCCTGTGATAAAATTTTACGGTCTCTGATAACAACATTACCCACATCCCCTACTCCAAGGCCATCGACAAACACTTGCCCCGCCGGAACAGTTCCCTCAAGTTTAGCAAATTTATCGGTTACCTCAAGAACATCACCAATGTTCATAATAAAAACATTCTTTTTATTCATGCCCATCAAGACACCCAAATCTTTATGGAGTTTTAGGTGCTTATATTCGCCGTGTATGGGCATTAAATATTTAGGTTTCAAAAGCGCATGGATTAGCTTAAGCTCCTCCTTTTTAGCATGGCCTGAAACGTGAATTTCAGCGTTAGGTCCCTCATAAATAACCTCTGCCCCAAGGCGCATAAGGTCATTTATTACTCTGCCAATTGTTTTTTCATTTCCCGGTATTACTGAAGCTGAAATTATGACTTTGTCGTTAGGCTTAATTTCAACCTGACGATGCTCGCCGCTGGCCATTCTGGAAAGAGCTGCCATAGGTTCACCCTGGCTGCCGGTTGTTACAATAACAAGCTGCTTATCTGTATACTTATTGATTTCCGATATATCAATCAAAGAATTTTTTGGAATCTGTAAGTATCCAAGCTCTGTAGCTGTTCTTACGGCATTTTCCATGCTTCTGCCCACAACGGCAGTTTTTCTGTTATGCCTAACTGCCGAGTTTATAATCTGCTGTATTCTGTGTATATTAGAGGCAAAGGTAGCTACCATAATGCGCTGATTATTAGAGTCTTCAAAAATCCGGTTAAAGATTTGACCCACTGTACGCTCGCTCATAGAGTAGCCCGGGCTTTCCACATTAGTGCTTTCACATAGCAATAGTTTAACCCCTTCACGGCCCAGTTCTGCAAAACGGGACAAATCAATAGGGTTGCCGTGTATAGGTGTGTAGTCAACTTTAAAATCGCCTGTATGAACTAAAAGGCCCACCGGCGTCCAAATAGCCATTGCAACCGCATCGGCAATTGAGTGTGTAACCGGTATAAACTCTACCGTAAAGTTCTTAAATTTAATTTGCTCCCCCCCGTCAACTACATTTAGTACGGGAGTAAGCCTATGCTCTTTAAGCTTATTTTCTAAAAGACCCAAAGTTAGCTTAGTACCGTAAATAGGCACATCAAACTCTCTGAGAAAATACGGTATAGAGCCAATATGGTCCTCATGACCATGGGTTAGAAGCAATGCTTTAACTTTATTTCTGTTTTTTTGCAGATAGGCAAAATCAGGAATAACAAGATCTATTCCTAACATTTCATCTTGAGGGAAAGCCACACCACAGTCCACAACTATAATTTCGTTGCCGCATTCAAAAACAGTCATATTCTTTCCAATTTCTTGCAAACCGCCAAGGGGTATTATCCTTAGCCTAGGTTTTTTTGCTGCCAAAATTACACCTCCGTAAGTCTTAAATTTATGTATTACTTGAATAATTTTCATAGAGCCGAGCCACAGTAGCGGAGCGCCGATTTCCAAGCGAAGTGAATAAACCCTCCCTCATATGTCCGGCCTAACGCCGAACCAAAAATTGGCACAAACAAATAAGCCCATACGACACACATCGACAGGCCATAAAAACTTTCTGCGCGACTAATGTAGTTACCCGATTTTTCTACAAAAAATAGAACACTGCACTTAAAGCAATGAAAACATTTTACACTAATTAATCTATATCTCTATGCCGTAGTCACCCGCATTTTCCATAAACAACGCGGCAACCTCATTAAATTCGTTTTCATCATCAACAAGCGAATAACAGATATCCTCTCCATCTTCACCTGTTTCTTTTATTATGCTGGCTTCAAAAGAGTCGCTGTCTTCATCTTCTTCCGCAGGGGTTACAAGCATGTAATTGCTGCCTTTATGTGAAACAGTATCAATAATAATATACTCCTGCTCATTACCATCTTCATCTATTATCGTTACAATAATATCCTCGTCTTCCAACTCATCAAAATCATTCAAATCGTCCAAAATGTACACTCCCTACTCCATCATTTGTCCTTATGGTTTATATAATCCAGATAGCTTTGCAGTATACACACAGCAGCAGCCTCATCTATATTTAAATTAATCGTTTTTTTATCAAGCCCAAGCTTGGCCATTGTACGCTCACCGGAAAAACTCGAAAGCCGTTCATCCCAAAGCAAAATTTCTAAGCTCTTAAAATTTCTGTGAAGCCTATCCTTAAACTCCAGTGTTTTTTTACAGCGCTCTCCAATACTTCCATCCATATTTATAGGATAACCGATGACAAGCGTACTGATACCGTATTGGCGCATAATCTCCCTTAGCCTTAAAATGGATTTTTTAAAGCTGTCAGAAGAATCACGCCTTATCGTTTCTACACCAAGAGCGATAGCCTTATTGGGGCCGCTTACAGCCACACCTATATTTTTATCTCCATAATCAACGCCAAGTATACTCACTTTTAATCACTCAGCACAGAGTTATCAAGATAAAAAGTTACTATCTCTTCCAAAAGCTCATCTCTCTCTAGTTTCCCAATAAGTACCCTAGCGTTTTTGTGGCTTGTAATATATGTTGGGTCACCGGACAGAATATACCCGACAATTTGATTTACAGGGTTATATCCCTTTTCCGCAAGCGCAAAATAAACTTCCTTAAAAATCTCCCCTGCAAAAGAGCGGGATTTTTTTTCAAATTCTATGAATTTTTGTGTGTCGGAAAGTTTTTTCATAAATATCAACCAACCAATCGAACAAACATATACTTTACAGCTATCATAATATACTTATGAACATAATACAATTACAATTTAATTAAGTTTTCCTCAAACTTGTTAAAACATTGCCGTATAGGCAGCCCTCTTTTACATAAGCAGCTTCTACTTCCAAAATTTGGTTTTCAATATTAACATCCGATTCCTGTCTGAATGTTATATAGTTCGTTGAATGTCCTTCATACATAGTCTTACCAATTTTTTGCTCAAATAACACTCTTAATTTTTTATGCTCAAATTTTTCCGAGAATTTAGTGGCAGCCGCAGCCGCAAGTTTTCCCATCTCTTTAGCCCTTTGCTCTTTTGCCCCAGCCGATATTTGATTGTTCATAGCCGCCGCCTTTGTTCCTGCTTTAGCGGAATATGGAAACACATGTATTCTTGAAAATTCCATAAGCCCGGCAAATTCAAGACTCTCTTTAAAGTCATTATCAGTTTCGCCGGGAAAACCCACGATAATATCAGTGGTAACCCCTACCTTCGGCAATATAGCCCTTAGCTTATCCACTGTAGTTTTGTACTGCTCCGTACTATAGCGCCTGTTCATTGCTTTTAATGTCTTGTCGCAGCCGCTTTGTAGTGAAATATGCAGATGGTCACACATTTTAGGCAACCTTCCCATAGTCTCCAAAAGCTTATCTGTCAGCATAAGAGGCTCAACAGAACCTAGCCTTATACGCTCTATGCCCTCTATTTCGTTAAGCTCATATAGAAGCTTATCCAGACCCATATCCTCCAAATCTTTACCGTAGCCTGCCAAACATATGCCGGCCAAAACTATTTCTTTGCAATCCAGCCGAGCGAGCCGTTCTGCTTCCCGAATAATACTTTCAGGGCGGCGGCTTCTTACAGGGCCTCTGACATAGGGGATTATACAGTAGGCACAATACCTGTCACAGCCTTCCTGTATTTTAATATTTGCCCTAGCTTTTCCGCCTGTGGTGCTTATGTTCAAATCCTCAAATTCTCTTTGGTTGGTGATTTTACTTACAAAATTTTTCTGCTCCTTATTTTCCAAATATTGAATGATGAACTTAGCAATGTGCTTTCGTTCCTGAGTACCAAGCAATAAGCAGACTCCCTCGATTTTTTTAACAGTTTCCGGCTCAATTTGGCTGTAACAGCCACAGGCAACAATAACAGCCTTGGGGTTTCGCTTTGCCGCCCTTTTTAGAGCTTGGCGTGACTTTTTATCACCAAAGTTTGTTACAGTACAAGTGTTTATAATATAAATATCTGCGCATTCTTCAAAATCTACAACTCTGCAACCGTGGTTTTCAAGAATCTCAACCATAGCTTGGGTATCATACATATTTACTTTGCAGCCCAATGTTACATGAGCGACAGTTTTGTTGTTTAATGTTGATAACATTTTTTCTCTCCTGAAATTTCTCAACCATAGTGAGTTAACTTTAAAATTAAACAAGTATAGTGGAATCCCTATAAAATCGCTACGCATGCAGCGATTTTATAGGGATAGGCCAGGCCGCTTATGCGCTGCCTAGCCTTCCTTTGAAACAGTAACAAAATTTTAGCAAGCTATATTTTTGTTACTGTTTCAAAGGAAGGCCACTATATATATCATAACATTATTCATAATGTATTTCAAGGGAGCAATATGGGCAGAATAAGCTAATATAGCGGAATCCCTGCAAAATCGCTGTACATGTAACGATTTCAAAAAAATTCCACTATGAAATAACATGCCGGGGAGAGATGAAGTAGATGAAAAGCATAAAAACCGCACTGCTAGGTATAATAAGCGGCTTAGCTAACGGCCTGTTCGGCTCAGGCGGTGGCAGCATAATAGTACCGGGCATGCAGAGGTTTTTAAATATGGAGCAGCACAAAACCCATGCAACTGCTATAGCTGTAATGCTGCCCCTAACTATTGTCAGCGCCGCAGTATATCTTAAAATGGCCAGAGCCGAATGGGGCATAATATTTTGGGTTTCCTTGGGCGGCGCTTTAGGGGGATTTATAGGTGCTAAGCTACTTAATAAAATTTCCGGCAATCTGCTTCATAAAGTATTTGGCGGCTTTATGATTGTCGCCGCACTGAGAATGATTTTTTAAGTTTATTCACTATAAAAACATATCGGAGATGATACTTTGACTTATATTCTGTACGTGCTTATAGGGCTGGCGGCAGGCATTATAAGCGGCATGGGCATAGGCGGCGGCACTCTGTTAATTCCGGCTCTCACTTTTATTTATGGGCTTCCCCAACAGCAAGCGCAAAATGTAAATTTAATATATTTTATACCTACAGCAACCATCGCTTTAATCTCACATTTCAAAAGTGGAAATATAGAAAAAGGGCCGGTAAAAAAACTAATTTTATTTGGCCTACTTGGCGCAGTAATTGGCTCTACAATAGCTATAAACTTAAACCCTGAACTACTTAGGAGGCTTTTTGGCGGTTTTCTTCTTTTGATGGGGGTTTACGAATTCTTTAAGAAAGAAAAAAATAAGTAAAAATCAGTTGTGCAAATTAAATACAAGTTGTATACTAGTTTCTGCACACAAATTTGTTAACTCCCTTCTTAAACAAGTTTTTGTGTTGTAAGTTATGAGTTTCTATAAAAAGCATATCCATGCCCTTAACAGGTGAATGTTTATGTAGAAATCATATTAGCAGGTACATAAAATATTTACAATTATTAGTAAACCATACGGAAAACTTTTCGTATATCTAGAAGGAAATGCACAATCTAAAGTCTATATAACTTATCTTGGAGGACATTATGAAGAAAAAGAAAAAAATCATTATAGCAGTTGTAGCCGTTGTTCTGGTTGCAACAGTAATTATTGCAGTAAACGCAGCAAGCTCTGCAAATGCCGCTCCTACTCAGGTTTTAGTTGAACCTATTGTAAGAGATACTATTGTAAACACTGTAAGCGCCAGGGGCGAAGTTTCACTTTTGAACACTGAGACCGTTTTTTCTTCTGCTGCCTCTGAGGTTGGGTATGTTTATATAGAAAGAAATGATATGGTGCAGGAGGGTGATGTGCTTATTCGCTTTACCGACAGAAGTTTGGAGCGGCTTGAAAACCGTGTGCATGAGGCTGAGCTTGCACTTAGGAGCGCAGAAATAGCCTTAGCCGATTCCAGGCTGCCTTCCGGTGAAACCACCATAGAAAACTCAAGGCTTTCAGTTGTTCAAGCCGAGCAAGATATAACAAACCTTGAAACAACAATAGAGACACAGCGAAGGGACTTAGAAAGACTGAGAACAAGAATAGATGAACAGCAAAGAACATACGAGTCCAACAGAGCACTTTTTGAGCTTGGAGCTGTCAGCCAAGACACTCTTGATAATCTCGAACGCTCTGTACGAGACCTTAGAGATGAGCTTGAAAATTTTGAAAACACAATGGCCAGAAATGAAATGTCTCTTGATGCCATGAGGCAAACTCATTCACACAGACAAAATGTATATGAAGAAACCCGTTCGAGAACTGATATGCGAGAGGTGCAAAATCTTATTGCCCAGCGTCAAGTTTCTGTAGAGCAGGCACGCCTTAGACTTAATGAGGCCAGAGCTGACCTTGAAAATTTTTCTTTGGAAATAGTGGCACCTATTAGCGGAACAGTTTCCATGCTTGCCGTTTCCAGAGGCGAGACTATAATGTCTGACAGAGCCCTTGTGGAAATCTCAGATGTGGATAATTTTGTTGTAAAAATGGATGTTAACGAAAGGAACGCTGCCGGCCTTGCTCTCGGTCAAGAAGTTGAAATAACCGGTGCTGTGCTTGGCAGAGGTTCTGTTTATGGTGAAATCACACGCATAGGCAACTTTGCTGAGCAAAGGCAAACTGCTAACGGTCAAGAGAGAGTTATGCCTATTGAGGTAGCAGTTCGCCCCTCAGCGCTTGCCAGCATTTTAAGACCGGGCTTTTCATTAGATGCAAGGGTAACAATAGAAATTAAAGAAAACGTAGTGGTTGTGCCTATTTTAGCAACACTCAGAGACCGCGACGGTGATACATATGTTTTTGTAGTAAGAGACGACAACACTCTTGAGCGGCGCATTATTGAACTTGGCCTTTATGCAGATATGACCGTAGAGGTTACAGGCCAGGTTATAGCCCTTTCAGAAGGAGAGATTATTGTTTCCCAACCTATATTAACCATGTATGACGGCATGGTTATTAATCCCCTGCATGCAGACGATTTAGAGACTAATGGGAGGCCTTAATTAATGATAATTGAAGTTAAGGACCTTCGTAAGGTCTATAAAAACGGTGAAATAGAAGTTGAAGCTCTTAAAGGTGTGGGCTTTTCTGTTTCTGAAAAAGAGTTTGTCTCTGTAATGGGGGCTTCGGGCTCAGGCAAATCAACACTCATGAATATACTCGGCTGCCTTGACTCTATTACCACAGGGGAATATTTTTTAGACGGAGAAAATGTAGCAGGGCTTAAATCAAACAGATTGGCCCAAATAAGGAACAAAAAGATAGGTTTTGTATTTCAGTCTTTTAATCTCCTGCCTAAGCTTTCAGCCCTTCAAAATGTTGAATTGCCTATGGTTTACGCCGGTGTAAGCGCTGCAAAACGAAGAGAGGCGGCAAACACAGCGCTTGACAGAGTAGGCCTTACAGACAGAGCGAAACACAGGCCTAACGAGCTTTCCGGCGGACAGCGCCAAAGGGTTGCCATTGCAAGGTCTTTAGTTAACTCCCCCGCAATCTTATTGGCTGACGAACCTACAGGCAACTTAGACTCTACAGTCAGTGCAGAGATTATGCACATCTTTCAGCAACTCAATAATGAAGGTGTGACCATTCTTATGGTAACCCATGAAATGGATATAGCCATGCACGGCGGGCGTATTATAACCTTTAAAGACGGCAGAATAAAGTCAGACGAAAGGGTTGAAAATCCCCTAAAGGCAGGGGAGGTTGTTTAATGAATGTTATGGAAAGCGTAATATCAGCCCTTAGATCGGTTTACGCTCATAAAATGCGCTCTGTGCTCACTATGCTTGGAATTATAATAGGCATAGGCTCTGTTATAATGATTACTTCTGTTGGTGACGGTGTAAGAGCCAGCATTTTTGAAACTCTCGATAGCATCGACAGAAGGGTTATACAAATTTGGAAACAATCGGGCGGTCCTGAATTTGATCTTACTATAAGTGACGCTGAAGCTATTGCAAGACTTGACGGTGTAGAAGATATAACTATGATAACAGAAGCTTGGGGCTTTCAGCTTGAACGAAGAGATGGCCGTATAAGAAGAGCAAGCCTTGCCGGCATTGATGGGAATTATAATTTAATAGAGCGTGCAAATGTCCAATTAGGCCGCTTTATTGACCATGTGGATGTTGAAAACCACTTACAGGTTGCTGTAATAACCCCTCAAACAGCTATTGAAGTATTTGGTTTTCTAAACGTTATCGGTGAGCAGATTGAACTTGAGTATTGGGGCGGAACCGAAAGATTCACTGTCATAGGTGTTTTAGAGGGTGATAGCGATCCAGGAATGATGGAATCAATGATGGCAGGGGCAACACCTTTAACACGCTCTCTTGCTTTAATTCCTTTATCTACACTCAGTGATATTTTAGGCGCTGAAGACACTATAGAATTCATTGGCGCCTCCGTATCTCCTTACGTCTCTACAGTTGAAATGGCCATATCAATATCAACCCTACTTGATATACGCCACGGTACAGAGGATTATTACTTTGTCCAAAGCATGGAATCCACCTTCGATTTTGTAGACACAATCTTTGTGGCCGTTACTGCTTTTGTGGCCTTTGTAGCCGGTATAAGCCTTTTTGTAGGTGGTGTTGGTGTAATGAACATCATGCTTGTTACGGTTAAAGAGCGCACCAGGGAAATAGGTATAAGAAAGTCTTTAGGGGCAACTGAGAGTAATATCAGGTGGCAGTTTGTGCTTGAAGCTATTACCCTTACTCTGATAGGCGGCGGCATAGGCATAGCCTTAGGCTTTTTGCTTGCAGATTATGCTGCTTCGGTAATATCAATAGGTATGGGCACAGATGTTCATGCAGTTATATCCCCTGTAAATGTGGCTGTCGCCTTTATAGCCTCAACGGCTATAGGCATAGTTTTTGGCGTTTATCCGGCAGGCAAGGCGGCAAAGCTTGACCCCATAGAAGCGCTTAGATATGAATAGGAGGGCAGCATAAATGAATATAATTGAATGCGTTTTGTCCTCTTTGCAAAGTATTATGAGTTCTAAAATGCGCTCTGTGCTTACTATGTTTGGCATAGTTGTAGGCATTGGTTCTGTTATGATGATAGTAAGTGTCGGTGAAGGATACAGAGTCAGCATTAACAGAGAGTTTGAATCAATGGGCATTGATGTAGTGACCATTAGAACTACAACAAATGACGGTGAACATAGAATAGAAACCCATGATTTATTAACCCTTGATGATGTAGCGGCTCTTAGGCAGTACACGGACATAAGAGACGTTTCAGCAAGCATGACTTTTAATTTTTGGGATGCTTTTGAAAATTTTAACGGGGATAATAACGGTGCCAGTATAACAGGCACAGACGATTCTTATTTTCGAATGAACAATTCAGTGTTTATATACGGCAGGCCTCTTTTTGAACAGGACTTGCTTGCTAATGCTTATGTCGCGGTAATAAATGAGGATGATGCCCTTCAAATATTCGGGCGCACTGATGTGGTTGGTGAAACTATAGACATTAGCGGTTGGAGTGGAGGGTTGACGCTAACAATAATAGGCGTGACAGAATCAACTGCTATGTCCGCAATGCAGGCTGCTTTTTCTCCGTGGAGGGACTTTCACGTGCCCATTACACTTGTGCAGGCCCGCTTTACTGGCGGTTCTAACACAGTAAGCAACATTTCAATACAAGTAGCCGATATAGACAGGATACCTCAAATTTCTGAAAATGCGATAAGAATAATTGAGTTTGACAGAGACACCGAAGGCAGGTATGTTGCTCAAAGTATGATGGACATACTTGGTGATGTTGACTCTGTAATAGGCATATTCACTATGTTTATGGGCATAGTTGCCGGCATAAGCCTCCTAGTTGGCGGTATAGGCGTTATGAACATTATGCTTGTATCTGTCACAGAGAGGACAAGAGAAATAGGAATTAGAAAATCACTGGGGGCAACCAATTGGAATATTCAGTTCCAATTCTTAATAGAAGCCATAATACTAACCGCCATAGGTGGTGCAGTAGGCATATTATTCGGCTACTCCGGCGGCATGTTGTTTTCACTGGGTGCCGCAATGATGACAGGTATGCCTCTCGACCCGTATATTTCACCGGCTACTATAGCTGTTGTAGTGTTTATATCGGCAGCTATAGGCATATTGTTCGGTGTGTATCCGGCTGCAAAAGCCGCCAAGCTTGACCCTATAGAGGCACTGCGGTTTGAATAGAAGATTATATTGCAGTTTTACCTAATTTCTTTAAAACAGGAATAGATTATAACTTGATATTAGTCTGTTCCTGTTTTAAAAGTTAACATTGCAGCATGGGATGGGTGATAGTAATTAATATACTTGACTTCATTACTAGACTATAATTTGTCTCATGGTGGTTGAATTGTTAAACTGCATTCAGTGCATAAGTGAACTGTTGCACAGCGTAATTACAGAGGATTATAAATAGCAAAATCCCAAGCTCCCAAAGCAATCAACGCGCTTTGGGTTATTTTTTTGCTCAGACAGTCAAGGCTTTACATTTTCTACAAAAATGTAAAGCTATTTGGTGGTGGGCATGAAACCCCCACCCTAAC
>Ga0131853_10003664_pt1 | contig 27606 bp, 18 predicted proteins | sample TergutLab28metaG_FD_92764 | JGI IMG/M metagenome (GOLD analysis project Ga0131853, IMG submission 92764) | Labiotermes labralis P1 segment gut microbial communities from Petit-Saut dam, French Guiana - Lab288 P1 (version 2) (version 2) | ecosystem: Host-associated > Arthropoda: Insects >...
CCCCCCTTCAGTCCCCCCCCCCCCCTTTTCCCAAACTTCCCCCCCCCCCCCCCCCCCCCCCCCCCCACTCCTACACCTCACCTCGCTGTGTGACGCCAAGTTTCTGTCACACGCTTGTTTGAAATTCTACGTTTTTAGTTACGAGACGAAGACACAAATTGTACATGAAGCATTTCCAGAATTCCATCTGGTCTTGTTTCACTCACGAATACAATGTTGATGCTTCCAGACCGACACTGGCGATCGGCCCGTCTCCTGTCCATTATACAGCGAAGGCAGTTTCCTGTTCAGGAGTAAAGCGGCCGGTGTGTGAAGTTATAAATTCTACCCCCCCCTCCCCCCCCCCCATACGTCCTTCATGGCATGGTACTTAATGAAGCAAAGGGACAACTTTGCCTCACCACATTTACCATTCAAATGAAACTGCACTCAAGTTGGTTTGGCACTTGCTATACGTGAGCCATGTGGCCTATGTATGCAGGAGACGTAGTGCAGCATCCGGAGACTGTGATGTGTAGCAGGGACTGACCGGATTAGGCGCCATGCACTGTATGCTCGGCTTGATTGAGTGCTATTGTCACTGATTAATCCCTCCACTGCCAGCTTTGTTCGGTCTCCTCAACTGCTGCATCACAATTACCTGATTTCTCAGGAATAGACAATCGTAGGTGTTAGCTAAGCTGTAGTCAGCGATGTCTAATACATTTTAGCCTACTTTTCTCACTGAAATGGAAAGGATCAGGTTCATTAGATAGTCGTGTTCTGCGCACGTGTGTGTGTCCTTATGAGTGTTTCCTCGTTTAAAATTCTGAACAATTTGAACTCTTTTACGAATAATTTTTCTGATTCTGTGTCACTGGGGAACCATCCAGCGTTGTTTTTCCTACTTTCCTGTTCTCAGAAATAGTGATATGGTGGGCTTGCAACTCTTGAGGCCATGTTGACTCTAGCGCTCCTTAATTTGGGGTTCTGAACTGATATGTGTTACTGGAACTTTGGGAAATGTGCAGCTTTTGTTAACCTTTATGCACCACGCATCTTATATATAGGACGGGCGCACCGCTACTCTCCACAGTACGCTTTTTATATATTTAGTCAACACATATATTTAATTATTTTTTTAGACTTTCTCTCACCGTCTTCGTTTATTCCTCCACAAATTGTCGTGTATTTCCTAATGTTACCCTTCTTGGTTCATAAAATATTTACATTTTACATAAACGGTGTGCTAAACTGTAAATGTCCAGCTCCAGAGCCAAAAGGTTAAGAGGACGTGTTTGATAATAGAAATAGCGACATGGCGGCCATACGAGTTTCTTATTAAGCTTCCGGTCTGGTGGCCAAAACCAACGGAACATCACACAGTCACTTATACGAATGTTGGTGCGACGGTAATTCTGTAACATAATTAGTGACGTGTGAGCCAGCAGGGGCAAACATGGCGACTACGCGAAACTTTGAGTTTATATCCAACAGTTTAAGTGATAGTTTATTAAAAATCCGTAATAGCGGTATTAATGGACTGGCAACGTTTGACAGTAAAAATCCATTCGAAAATATTGTAGAGTTTGTGAGTTCTGCCTTGTGTTTAAGACTTAACGCTTGCATCGTGGTGAGACTTGATAGTCCACTGCATTTGGTCACCAGAAGACACACACACAGCTTGTTTGTTTGTGATCAGTCAGCTTTGTTTTAAGTACTGTGTAACCCAATTGTATTGCCTTGCTTTGTTTTGGTACAGAATTGTCAAAACCCTTTATTTACCTTTGAGGGTCATTCATCCCGTTTGCTACACAGTATCACCAAAAGACCAGTGTGCTTCTGTCGAACACAACTCTGTATTGTTCAAATAATCAACTACACGTTTCGGCTTCTAACAAAACTATCATCAGGCAGCATTTGGGAATCACGAAGATAAAAGTAGCCACTGTAATTGTATTCAAGTTAAGATCTGAGCTTGTTTTGTCAGTCAGAATTGGTTGATACGAACTTACAATTCTTTCACAACTTGACGGCTGCTGCAGCTGCCTGTGTGAGGTAGAAATGTAATAAATTTATAGATGTGAGACGAAGTAAAATATCTTAATTGAGACGAGGCGAAGTACGTTGGACTAAAGCGGCTGGCCGAACTTGCACAGGCGTAAGGGTCCGCTATACCAAACTAATGCCATCGATTTATAATACGGCTTTATTTGGGTACACGGGAGTACAAATGATTTATTTATCTATGTTTTAGCACCCAGGAAACTGATCCGTAATTCGGCTTGGTTTGAGCGCTGAAGCTACCAGCTCCGTGACTTGGCTATCTTAGTACAAATGCTGCCTATCCATAACGCTGCTTTGTGCGATTACAAAATAGTGCTAATCTGTTATTCGGCTTTGCCGCAGTGCTAAGGCCACTCACCGAGCATCAGGTTCATTAGCACATTATCCATTTTTCAGTACCAACGAACACCAGCCATTTGTTTCGCTTTTTACGATCACCAAAGTACACAAATGCACTGAGGTCTTCTGCCTATCGAATGCAGCTATCATTTTGGCGTCTTCTGTGAACAGCTACACTTCTTTTGGCGTTGAGCACCAACAACAAAGACGCTATTGCTTGAAATCATTCCCGGAAATAGAGATCTGAAAACCGCCGACGACATTCACCTGCCTGACTACCATGTTATAATGGTGCCGCCTCCATTATCCCAGATAGGAGAATGTTTTGTGTTTGTCAATAAAAGAGTAATTAATTTTGTTTATTAATTTAAGTTGAAACTATTTTAAGAGTTTTAATTGCATAATTAAACCTGAGCTCATGTTGTGTCACGCTGCTATTACTTTTTGCATGTTTGATCAACTTGCCGGATGTTGTAATATTGTAACCGACATTAGGAAAAGGTCTTCATGTGGTATCATCAGTCACCACTCTGCTGCTGCACTTCCAAGAATACTCGATTTGCTGCCGATGTATCTTACTGGCGACATATGTTGCTGTCTAAGGCAAGTTGGGGGGGGGGGAGGTGGTGTTAGCATTAAAATATAAGACGACGGCTTCGTGTTGCTTTTATCCCATTCTGTGTTTGCCTCTGTGCAGTATCATAAAGACCATTAAATAAATAAAATCCACAGAACGTAGGACTTGTGTTGTACAAATTTCGTAATAAAATAGGGTAGATGTAGTTTTGTCTGGTAAATCGACCGGTTTCATGTGGCTGTAGGTCTGTTGCAGCAATTCGTAAAAGCATTTGACAGGCATTATCAGTTGATACATTTATTAAAGGCGTGACAATGAATCTCGCCGTTCAACAGCGCTGGTAAAACACCTTAATTTGTCAACGCCTGAGCCAGTGCCATCCACCTCGCTTCGTAACATTTACCTCCCTAAAGTCGTGCTGAAATACTTCGTCCCATTTTCGTCAGGGTCTTCCAATTCGCGTTTTACAACAACTGTCAAACCCCCGATATTCTGCTTGCATTCAAACCGTATGACTCACCCTGTCATAGCATCACTGAAGTCATTAATAGCCTGCAAATTGACCCCGATTGCAGGCTTATATTGAGAACTGCTGTCTCTAAGAGTCCATGTTTCTTGGGCAGTTTCGTTTCAAACACTTACGAATGATTTTATCTCTGGAAGAAGTTACAATTTGGGGGAGGGCGTGTAGATATAGCTGTACACATTCTTCACCACGATACCAGGTGGAGATGAGTGGTCAGCATCACGCTCCGATCGCTCTACTCCCTATAACCTCAGCCATACAGCCGCGCTGGACTCTCCGGAGAACAGAAAAATATCTTGGCTCCGCCGGCAACCGAACTGTCATTCTTCGGGTTCTCAGACCTGAGGGTGGTTGATGTACGCTGCAAGTTAGCCAGACTACTTGTGTCCTGTAACAGAGATCCGCACTGAGACACGGTAACTTAACGAACTGATATTTTTGTGTTTGTTGTTCTGGCAGTCTGAGTGAGTAGAGAAACTCTTTGTGATTATGAAATATTGATCTCACCTATTAAAACTGGTGTTATTTCTGACTGTTTTAATTGCTTTCTTACTTAGTGGAACCTGAGTAAGATCAAATCTTAGATCTTGACGAAAAATATGAAGCATTAATGTAACTTCAAGGAAAATCAGTTTGGTCGATGAATTATAAAAGTCTTTAATACTAAATTCAGTCAAAATCCGTTGACTCAGACACGATTTGTATGTTGACAGACAGACAGACAGACAGACAGACACCGGACTTTTTAAAGACATACATTCGAACTCACCACAATATTTGTTCCGAAAAGAACTCATTACAATATGTGTTCCAAAAACGTATTTTCACAATCCATTTTAAATGAGATTTGCCTTTGATTATGAACAGTGGGTACACACAGAACTAGATAGGAGGATAATAAAAAAAATGGGACTTAAAGAAATTAGATGGGAGGGCATGGACTAGATTGATCTGGCCGTCTGCTTTGAAAACGCTAATGAGCTTTCGGGTTTTATAAAAAAAGGGGAGAATCGCTTGGCTAGTTGAGAAACTATCAGCTTCTCGAGAATAAATGTGTTCCATGGAGATAGATTGGGCTGAAAGGAAGGGACAATAATTTAATTTATTTTCCTGTAATCCGCAGTCGGACCGCGGTTGGTATTCAAACCGAATACTGTCAGAACTACCGTCACTTCACCTGCATTATCGATGCCAGGAAAAGCGAGAGAATGGTACAATAATTGTTTTAACTTGTAAGCCATTTCAGTGCAAAAATAATCCACATACTGCGACAGTTTAAATCGCCAGTTTTACCGCTGACAACACGCTGCCTACCGCCACAAAAATTAATCATACCGTGATGTTGGGTCACTTTATTTATTCCGAAGCTGAAACGAAGGTCAAAACAAATCGTGGACGACATGTCGTATTAGGCACCGTTAATTGGGGCGGTACAGATAGCTGCCACTGTCCTGTGACGGGTCACCACTGTATCGTCGGCATTTCAAATTGATTGATATTCATGTGCTGAAGTGACAGCCTACAGGGCGCCGTTCGGTAGTGATGACTTCTTCGGCAATGTTTGTTACGGGAAACCGAAACACTGAGCTGAAGGCGCACGGTGTACTGCGGTGTGATTATTGAACACCTTAATGACCAAGTGCCGGCACAGTTGTTTGTAACATTGGCACTTACGTTGTGGGCATCAGTGTATTCAATTTATTGTACCAACTTAATGCAGTATGGTTTTAGCCCTGACATACTGTTGTGCTCCCGAAAGATGTTCCACTTGTATCGAAACATGTCGGAGCTGCGTATTTAATAGTCCTGTGTATTTGACACTGTGCGTTTGGTTGGTATAATAAATTGAATACTTTGATTTAAAAATGGATAACTATAAGGTGTGGGCATGTTGACAGTGAAACGGTGAACGAAGGCAGCCCAAGTGTAGGAACAGGAAAGCAAACGAGAGAAAACGTCAGTTTTGTTGGGTGTGTGAGTTGTGTGAGTGACTGGGCGAGTGAGGGAGTACGTGCAGTATTGGGCAGGTTTTGGGTTGGGTATGTAACTGACGAACGAGTAGAGGCTGGGCGTAGACGGTATGAGTGGTTTTTTCGGTGAGTGGCCGGGCGAGTGGATGGTTTGGGTGAGTGGCTGGGCGAGTGGGTGGTTTGGATGAGTGGCTGGGCGAGTGGAAGAGCGAGTGGTTGGTTTGGGTAACTGACTGGCGAGTGGATTGGTTGGGTGAGTGGCTGGGCGAGTAGACGAGCGAGTGGATGGTTTGGGTAACTGGCTGGCGAGTGGATTAGCGAGTGGATGGGTTGGATGAGTGGCTGGGCGAGTGGACGAGCGAGTGGATGGTTTGGGTAACTGGCTGGCGAGTGGATAAGCGAGTGGATGGGTTGGGTGAGTGGCTGGGCGAGTGGATGGTTTGGGTGAGTGGCTGGGCGAGTGGATGATCGAGTGGATGAGTGAGCGAGCGATATGATGGGATTGGTGAGAGCTTGGAAGTGTGAAACCTGCAGTTACTGTCGCTTGAGGTGGCATTAACGGACGACTGTAGTAGGAAGTTGTGACAAAATTTATATTTACAAGAACTGTGGCGTTTTACTGTGGACAAAATAAGGAGAAAAAGACGTTATAGAAGTAATGTTTATAGGGTTAACTAATGAGACAGAGTTACGATGAAAAGTGAGAATTGTGCTGTTTTAGAATATGGGTTAAAGATAATTTGGAAGTTGCAGTAAGTGAGCATCTGCTATATCGGTCATTTTAGCGAATGGACCGATACCTAATTATCTCAGTGAGACAGTTCATATATTTGTGTACGACTCATTTTGTAGCCCATACTGTGTTGCGTCTAATGGTAGGATGCTAAGTGAGCAGTGGATTAGAAAGTCTATGAAAGGAATCGGTTGTAGCCTAACTGTAATTACTTGGCACCCCGCAATTTGCCGGAATTGCCGAGGAAAGTCACTGAGGATGTCAGATATCCGGGCTGGTATTTGCAACCGGGACATCGCGCGTCCACAGTAAGAGTACTGCCTATAGACGCCGACGCCGACGCCGCCTGACAGTTCATGTACCTCATATGCACCCATCGCAGTGCGCCAAACACGGGTTTTAAACCAGCGTGCTTTCAGAAACACTTAACTGCGTTGTATAGACGTTCTAATGGTCCCTCTACAGCCCACTTACCTTCCCGACTTCCCTCCTAACAGTCGTGTCTCTCCGCCTCTAATCGGAAGTTATGTAGTCGCTTTCGTCATTGCCGGATTGTCTGGCCATGTAGAACTTAATGAAATACCAGTATATTTTTTAATTTTGTACCGAGCAGCCTGGCCCAAGCGACAGCACCTCTGCTTGAGCACGAGAGGTGCCTGGTTCGAATCTCGGCCTATCTTGACTGACTTTTTTGGTAGTGTTTCTCACACAAAATACAATATTGCCTTAAACTGTGCCAGGCCAGGCCAGTTCACTTGTACATTATTTCCAGTTCACTGTTCAGCGTTGTCCAGTCATTCATACTTACTGGCCTGTTGCTAACAGCTGTTTATAATATTTACACATACGAGCAGGAGAAGTGCATTAATGTGTGGAGATTCCGTTCGAAAACGACATGCAGCCTGTCTGAGCTTCTGAATTCGGGAGTAATGATAATAATAGTAACAATTCCTTTATTACCAACGTGCTGGCACAGTAACGATAAGGCCAATTACAGAGACAGCACACATGGTAGAAAAGGTAAATTTCACCTTAAAACAGGCCACGAAAGTCCAGCGAAGGATTAGAGGTTAGCTGTACTCTTTCTTTATCCTCGGGGCTAGACGGAGTGGGTAGTCAACGTCACGTCCCGGCCGCTTTACCCCCGGGAAAGAGACTTGGTACCCATAATACAGGAGGCAGGGTGTGCTCTAGGGTTGGTGTGGGCGGGTACGGATAATGTCGCTCCAACCGGGATTCTATCCCCGGACTGTCCAGCCCTTAGCGAGTTGGACACCGCCAATGGGCATAAGAAGAATACGCAAATAACAAACAAGAAACAAAAACACATATAAAGGAGATAATAAGAAATCACAACTATTTATAATATATGTTAAATTAAAAATTGTTAAGAGAGATTATTTGTTGCTGAATGTGTTGACAGTACGTTTATTTGTTGCTGAATGTATTGACAGTACGTTTATTTGTTGCTGAATGCATTGACAGTACGTTTATTTGTTGCTGAATGTATTGAGAGTACGTTTATTTGTTGTTGAATGTACTGACAGTACGTTTATTTGTTGCTGAATGTATTGACAGTACGTTTATTTGTTGCTGAATGTATTGACAGTACGTTTCCGTTCGGTTTAATTTATTGATATGCAGGATTAGCAGTGCAGGGCTAGTTGATGAATCAACATTAGAATGCAGTAATAAGAATAACAATAATAATAATTTACACAACTACGTCACTAATACTATCTGCTGAAACTGTATAACAGACGGTAAACTGCTGAAAACCATTCTGGCAGTTTATATGCCTGTTATTGCTGTTCAATTATGTAACAAAATAAGGATTTCTTTATCCGAACTCAGGATATTCCAGGAAAGTTTTTGTTTCGTAACAAAATTCTGTATGGCCGGAAGAGCAATCAGGAGCCAAGGTACAGCTAAGGAGGGATTAATTAACATTTGAGAGGGTTTGTGGCTGTGAATATAAATTTTGCACGATTTTTCGAAAATAATTAATTATAGTCGCCATGGTTATGGTACCGTGTAGAGTCTGGCAAGTGGTTACCATAGTTTCGAAAGAAATTACTGCCTCCATCCTCACGAAAGAAGTGACCGTGAATGAAACTTTCTTACAGGTTTTTACGCTGTTACTTGAATTATGTCTCAGAGGGTTTCCTATTTAACAGTAAAATGAAACGCCACATAAAGTTTTGTTTATCTTAAATCTCTTCACATAGAGACTTCAGCACACTCATTTTTATTGTTGTCTGTACTGTATCCTGTTGTCTTGTGTCAGGCCATGTTCTGTGATAATGACGCTTGTTGTGTAATTATTGGTATAATGCCGTCAATTCAGCGTCTGCCATGTTTAGTCATATGCTATGATCACCGTGGCTGTAGACGGAGCAGACCATTGCAACGTCCTCTGTGTGTTAGCTTTGCAAACGGTTGAATTCACTGACCAACCACGGACTGCTGCAGTACAATGTTATTAACATTATATATCATTGACTTGTGTAAAAATACTGCATCAGGCGAAATATTTTTATGTAGACGGAGTTAATTGCATCAGGAGTAATTTTGACAGTTGTAACAGTGACGTCTGGACGCACTGTATCTAGGCGTATGGGGTGAGCAGAAGCGTAACTCCACTGATTTTTTAACATTAATACTAGATTGAGGTGAGTTTTCAGCTTCACAACTCGGCCGTTGTACCCCGGGGAAAGGAGCTTTCGGTACCCATTGATTAGATTTCTGGATGCGCCTGACGAGAAGGTATTTAGAAAAGTCGCCTTCCCCTTGCTGAGAATCGAATCACGACACCTCGGTTGGGGTGCTCCTGCTCAAAACACTTACAGAAATCTCAGTAACGCGTGTGGAGCGCATTTAACATTTCTTAGGGGCAAAATATTGACGTTTCCTCTCTGCATTTAGCAATTTCCACCGCTCACCCTTCCTTTCAAGCAAAGGTACACATTACGGCCACCGAGGTGCGAGTGACATACGGATTTCGCTAGAATACGCAACATGCTTAATGTCTTTCGGCACCGATAGGTGCCACTGACTTCGGTTTATTGATGCCACCATATGGTCCCACTTGTAACTAGTGCGCCTTACACTACTGCGTAGCGACAGAATGTTGACAGAATGACTGTCCTCGGTTTTTTTCTGATATAAATTAAAAATATTTTATTCAGATAAATATAAAAACATCTACAGCTATTAACCTGTTAAATAAACTGCGTAATGCAACAACGTGTCTTGTGCTGTTCTGTTAGAATCCTTCTTCGTATTCTTTGTGGCTTTAATGCATTCATAATAATTGCACAGCCAGGCTTCGAGTTCATTTAGGGCAGATATTGCAGACCAAATGATATAATGGTTAGCAACGAAATGGAGATATCAGGGTACTTAATCTAATTCTAGCTGAATTCTAATTAGACCTAATCCTAATTGAATCTGTGTGATTGCATCTGGTTAGTTAGGTACAGTGCCTTACAATCAGCGTGTCTCTTGCGGAGCGTCTGTATAGGCCGTACAGACAAATGACCTTAGTTGTAAATGCAACCTCAATTCGCCATATATATTTACTGCATTAAAGTGTTCATAACGGTTAGTTGTAGGTCTGACAAATAGTAACGTCGTAATTGAGTTTGGTGTCAGGCGTTCTTTACGAAACGAGCAGCCCGAAAATCATGAAGGCTAGATGCGTTTGGAGGTGCTCTCGCAAAATTGCGAGAAGCGACTCTTAGCTTCGTCATGTCTGTCTGTCTGTCTGTCCCTCCGCATTGAGCAGCTCGGCTGCCACTGGACAGATTTTCATTAAATATGACGTTATTGTATTTTTCGAAAATCTGTAAAGAAAATTTAAATTCTCCTTAATATGAGACCAGAATAACAGCAGGCGCTTTACATGCAGACTGTGCAGTTATGATATTATCTTGCTCAATTCTCCCAACGATGAAAAATGCGTTAGACAAAACCTGTAGAGAAAATCAAACCCCACATTTTATGTTAAGTAACTTTTTTCCAGAAATTCCTACCGTTTCTGAGATAAGGTGGACAAATATGGCAGAGGGAAACAGGCCACAAATGACAATATTTCATATGGCGCATGTGCTGCCTCAGGCGTAGGTCGTGGAAAGTTAACATATTTCGTGTATTTTCTTGGCATCCGCTTGAGGCAGAGCTATTGATTTGAACGTTTTGTTTCTTATTTACACGTGATAAGGAAGCTTTGTTTCTTATTTTTATGTTGCTTATAATCCGTTGATTTCCGAGAGAAATTACTTAGCATCAAACATTAGAAGGCACAATATTCAGTTGAGATCTCGCCCATAACTTTTATGTAAATTTCCTTTTTTTAATTCTATACAGCCTGACGATGGCTACATTGAGGTAGCCGAAACATGTAGCTGTGATGTGTGAAGTGTATTTGTTTATTTCACTGATTGTCTGCATTTCTATAAAACTGTTATTGTTTATTGCTGTAATTTTTGTTGATTAAATATTTTACTTATTCTAGGCGCGAATTATTCGCACAAGTGCAACTTGTAGTTTCAAAATAAACTTGAGCCTTATCCAGTTTCCTCCGCGTCTGCCTTTTTTTTAATATGTGACAAGAAACAGTTTCAAATTTCAGGGTCAAGTCATGAACGTAATTCTTAGCAGGACGGACTGCTACCCTCAGTCCATACTCCAGTACCTCATTGCTGCAGATTGCTACTCCCAGTCTATTCTACAGTACCTCATTGCTACAGATTGCTTCTCCCAGTCTCTTCCCCAGTACCTCATTGCTACAGATTGCTACACCCAGTCTATTCTTCAGTACCTCATTGCTACAGATTGCTACTCCCAGTCTCTTCTCCAGTACCTCATTGCTACAGATTGCTACACCCAGTCTATTCTACAGTACCCCATTGCTGCAGATTGCTACTCCCAGTCTATTCTTCAGTACCTCATTGCTACAGATTTCTACTCCCAGTCTATTCTCCAGTACCTCATTGCTACAGATTGCTACACCCAGTCTATTCTACAGTACCCCATTGCTGCAGATTGCTACTTCCAGTCTATTCTTCAGTACCTCTTTGCTACAGATTGCTACTCCCAGTCTATTCTCCAGTACCTCATTGCTACAGATTGATACTCCCAGTCTATTCTCCAGTACCTCATTGCTACAGATTGCTACTCCGAGTCTATTCTCCAGAAGCTCATTGCTACAGATTGCTACTTCCAGTCTATTCTTCAGTACGTCATTGCTACAGATTGCTACTCCCAGTCTATTCTCCAGTACTTCATTGCTACAGACCTCTCCGATCGTCCCTCTGCACTGGCCAGGAAGACTTAACGAGGTTGCCCGGTTATGTAGGGATGGTCGATGGGAAGGGGCAGAGAGGGTGGATTCTGACGAGCTTGTTACGTAGCATCAGTACGATTCGTTAACCTTGCTGAAAACGACTCCATTCACTGACACTTTTGCATCCAATTTAGAAGGCTGCTGTGAGAAGCATCCCCGCATTTCCAGTTCCCTAACTCGCAGTGCTTTAGACAGACAGAAGCTGCTCCTTCACATGTGATTGGCTTATATGGCTTCCGGAGATTTGAACTTTATTCGGTTAAGACAAAAGAAGTATTCAGTTGCACCTCTCAGGTTGCCTGGGTGTCATCTAAGGGTACTTGGAGCCAACTGCCACTGTAGAGGAACAAACTGCCTCTTGAGAAACGTTTAACCGGTCCAGATATATAGCATTTTACGGCGCCCGAATGTTCATTACCTTTTTCACAACAGCCTGCCACTATTTTGATACGCTAAGCCAGGTTAATCCAGTCCACTACGTACCACCATTTTACTGAACGTGTATGTCGATGTCATTTCCACACGTACCCCTCGGTCTTACAAGCGGTCTCTTTCTTTTAGGTTCCTCCCACAATATACACTTCTGCCCCTTGCGTGCTATTTTCTCCGCTTACCAAATTATGCTTGGTTTGATCGTGTCAGTATTTGGCGAGGAGCACTGTCTATCAAGGTCTTCATTGTACAATTTTCTTCCCCCCTCCTGTTACTGCCCCCCTTTAGGTTAAAAGTCCCCCTTGCCTCCCTGTTAAACGCCTTCGGACTTATGTTCTTCCCTTAAGATTCGGTACCAAGTTTCGCACCCATACCAGATAACTCGGGCTTAAACGGTGTTAACTAGCGAGAACATACACAGCTGCATAACCAGGAGACGTAACATGTCGCTGAATGTCACAGGGTAGCCAAGTGTGACGTTTTATTCTTCCAGCTCACATTATTTGTATCCACCGTTTGGGACTGCACTTGCTGAATTTCTGTGTTCTGTTTGTTACGTTTGCTCACCTTTGTAACCTTTCATTTTTATTGTTATCCACAATAAATCAGTCCAAACTAGATTCTGGCTAACGTCAAACTTGCCACAAGGAGTGCAGTATGGACCGTGCTGGCAGCCAACGTGCTCAACGAACTGTAGTGCTTGGGCAGGAGGAGGATGAAAATTTTTTTCTCAAGTTAAATCAACTTATCCAGTTGAATTTTCCCCATGTTTAAATAGCCAAAGAAGCTGCTGCTGCTGCTGCTGCATCTTGACAGTTCGTCACTCATAGCTAGAAGGGTCATGCTTATTTTCACTTGTCACCGACCCGCGTGTTCCTACTTCATATTCGGTAGGTCCCCCGGGGTCAAACATCGATCCAAAAATATTATTTCCTGCATAAGACCCGTTGTGGTTATCCTGCATCTGTCCAAGCAAATTCAGGAATAATTGCACCGTTTAGTCCACAGCCGCTTACTGTTGCTCTGTCGCAAGCCTCAGTCGTCAGTCGTTACACAATTCCTTGCCTTTTCCAAGAAATTTCCAAATCCAGAACTTGTTCTGGGTTTATGGTCTTAATGTGTGACGTCGACTCACATGGCCATTCCGTTCCCCCTCTAACAATGTCAGGCGACTTCTTTCCTACTGCCGTATTAAAAATGTATTTCAAGTGATCTTGTGGTTGCTTCATTCCGCAGTCTGCCTTACGACAGGTCCACAGCCTCTTCCGGGGCGAGTTCTGCACAGAGTGAGAAACGGTGGTCTCTGTGTCAAATTGCAGTATCCTCTCGTTTCCTTAAGGTCATCCAGTAGGTGATTACATCTTCCTCATCGTCTTCCCGTCACGTCTTTCCTTCCGTCTATCTTTCCTTCAATGGCGTGTTTCAGAAGGCAGTTGCTACGCAAGATGTGACCAATCCAGTTAGTCTTCATTCTTTCCATTTCGTTAGGTTATTCCTTTTAATTTTTACTCCACAAAATACATCTTCATTTTTCATAATTGTGAGTTATATAAAGGATTATTTCGATTTAAATTCAAAGTTCCTATTGCTAAAACCAATGCCAAGTTTTATGACTTTTCTAACGTTAAAGGAAAAATGTACTGGCGTTTTCCTGTGCTGCTTGATTATCAGTAATTAAATTAATTATGAAGTTCATGTTTTTTAAAGGGTGGGTAAAAATAACGTGTTTCAAAACTGTACTGTGTACAGTGTGTGTGGTAAAGCAGTTCCCTTGGGTCGATTAGGCAATGTAACGGTCCAGTTGACTCCAGTGCATTGTACATATCGAGGGCAATGTAATAATACGTCTGCTGGGATCTGCATGCGCAATCTATGCAGAAATAAACGACGTACGCGAGAGTGTATGTAATGTCAAGAGGAAAGGGGGAGTAAATACCCTTCCAACGATTGGGAGGGGAGGGGAGGGTGGTTAGGCACACGTCACGTATGGTTGGATATTTACCCCCATCCTGCATATACCCTATCCCATATCACCCTCCCCCGTTCTACTCATCCCACTTTACTGAAATCAGCGCAATTATAAAGCCTATAGTCCTACGCTGTGTCATAGATGGTATAATGAATTGAACCAACGATTTCGTACACAGTCAACGTTGCAGTTTGGTGCTAAAATGGTTCATGAGACACGTCGGACGTTATGCAAACTTTCACTAATCTTTAAGGTTTTGTGCCGATCGCAGTGGCCGCGCGGTCTAAGGCATTGATCTGTGGCCGCTCGCTTGCTGGGATTTGGGGCTCGAATCTCCGTTGTGAGTGTTGTGTGTTGTCAGGTGGAGGTCTTTGCGACGGGCCGATCACTCATCCAGAGGCGTATTATCCTGTGCGTGTGTGTGTGTGTGCGTGCGTGCATGTCAATCAGTGTGATCAGGTGTAACAATATCCCTCTACAGCTACAATAGTTAGGCAGAGAGCGGTCAGAGTAAGATAGCAAGAATGAATGAAAGATGGAAGTTATGTTTGTTATGTGGAATGTGTAGGTTAGCAGAGCGGTGACAGCTCTGACTTCTGTTGCAGAAATGTGGATTTGAATTTCGGCTGTGACAAACACTAAACTGACGTCACCTGTAGAAAAATTTTAATTTTATTGATTTAATAACTTTAGCTGTATACGAAAAGTCTTCCTGAAGACGATCTAAACACATCGAAACATGTTGCAGCAGTTAACGAAATAGACACAACTCTTAAAATACTGTACATTGTTTGGTCTATACTAAAAAACACTAAAATGAAGTTATTTCATGGGTTTCCTCAGTCCCTCAAAGACAGATATCAGGATGGTAACTCGAATTAAGCAGTTACCGCTGTCTTTCTTGCCCCTTCACCATTCCTTGCCCTACAGCTACGCCCTATGAAATGTGAAATGTTGGCAGAGACGATACATGAAGTATGTAGTGTTAAATGGCCTTCAGCACAACTGATTTGTATTATTATTATTCATTTGTTTTAAGTAAACGTGGTTCGACCAACGTTGCTCACCTTCAGGCCACTAATATCACAAACGTCACAGCAGACAGTGGCGTTATTCGGTTTTAATAACTGAGATCTGAGTTTTATGTTTTGTACAGTCCATATTGCTTTTTCACTTCTTCTCTTATCTTGGTTGTTCAAATTGTGCTCTTACGAAGATTCCGATTAAAATGTTAAAATTATGAAATTATGGAACTGAAGACCTTCGATTTTATAGTTTCGACATTCTAATTGCACCGGAGCTGCACAGCGGCCTGTCCGACGGCCACCCCACGGTCATTCCTTAAGCATAAGGCGGTGGGAGCGAGAAGCTAACAGTCACCAACATCCAATACCTGAGTACAGTTACAGATTACGGGCGCCTGGAGTGTGACAACGTGTTCTGTAGTGGATGCTGAACGACGTTTTAGAGAAACATGATGTTTTCATTCTGAAGATGGAAGAAGCGTGTTTGTCCGTAATGTTGGTACCTCTGTACTGTATTTTTATCCGAGAATACCCTATTGTGAACACCCCACCTTGACAACCCCTGGCTTCATAGTTTCAGGTTGGAACATTTGATAGTCGTATTGATTGAGTTAGTCTACAGGAAACCATCCGACTTCATCAAGCATAGCTTTACTTAAAGTACTTAGCTTTGTTCCGCCGTAGCCATCTGGCCGAATCACAACAAGTTGAGTTATTTTACTACAGACCATACTGTGCTTTAATGGATTCATGCAGACTAACTATGACGTCATAATTCAGCTCTACACTTAAGAACGACGTGTTGCTTAAGCACAGACTGGAATTGGCTTCAACTTGCATGTGCTTGGGATCATCTGAAAAGCTATATAGATGTGAGCTTGTAATGGAAACTGCGGCTGTTGTGGAACGGAATATTGATTGGTGAGTTCGAATTGATCGCTGATATGAGCAAATCGGATGTTATGACGACGGAAACTGGACTGAAGATGGTCATTAAAAGGCGCCTCCGTCCAGTCATTGTGAAGAAATTTTTCGATGCTGGTCCAAATGTTTATTTTATACATAACGCCGAATGAGACATAAATTGTTATTATTATTATTATTATTATTAGCAACGCCTAAATGACACCACACCAAGTCAAATTTTATTTTGTTCGAGTTCTAGATTATCGCTCAAACACCATTATTATTCTGTAACGTGATTTCCATAATGTCAGATTGGTCCTGACATATTCTGTGTTGACTTATATGTTTTAACGTACTGAAGTACCAGAGAGAATTTTGGTTTTCTTTTAAGAATGTTGATGCTGTTTGATTGAGGCCAGTAGACGATTTGACAGTGTTCATACAGATACAGTGAAGATATGGGAGAGGCGTTAGTGCAGAGAAAGTGAAGTTAAGGAGAGAGGCGTTAGTGCAGAGAAAATGAAGATATGGAGTCAGGCGTTAGTGCAGAGAAAATGAAGATAGGGAGAGAGGCGTTAGTGCAGAGACAATGAAGATATGGGAAGATGCGTTAGAGCAGAGAAAATGAGGATATGGGAAGAGTCGTTAATGTTGAACAAGCAAAGGTGTGGAAAGAGACGTTAATGCCGAGCAAATGAAGATAAGGAAAGAGGCCTTTGTGATAATATTAACATGTTAAATTGGGATCGGAGAATCTGAATACAAATACGAAAAAACGTGGGTCATTCTGTATGGAATTGGCTGACATGCGTCAGCTGGGTCCGTCTGTGGGGTAATGTATGATACCGCAGTATCAGCACACGAGAGCATAATTCTACCCGTTGGCTTTGTAAATGTGAAACTGGGTTTGTCACATGAAGGGAAGAATATAGGCTGATGGTGCTGAGGAAAATATTGGTACCTGAAAGGGAGGAAATAACAGAAGACTGGAGACGACCACATAGTGAAGAGCGTCATTATGTGCACTGCTGGCCGGATGATACTGAGGTGATCGGATTAAGGGGGATGAGGCGGACGGACATGTTACATGCATGGAAGAAGAGATGACATATATATGTACATACACAAAGTGTGTCGGGAAGTCCTAAGGCAGAGATAGGCACAGATGGGGGGAGGGCATAATTATATGTGAGTTTGGAATGGATTTATATTGCTCAGTTTAGGGACCAGTTGCGGATTCTGATGAAAAGGGTAGTGGGCTTTGTGGTTACACAGAAAGCAAGAAATTTCTTGTCTATTCAATAATTACTACCCTGTGGACTGTTCCTTGAAGACGTGTAAGGGATCGGGTTGTACGAGGTGTGTTTGGTGTTCAGAGAGGCAGTTGGACTTCTCTTGGAGCCATGATGCATGCAGAGCGGTGATGCTGATAGCTGGCTGGTAGCAGCGAATATAAAGAGGGTGGGGAGAGCAAATAGCAGTTGAGCTGAAACACTCGACATTGCGACACGACGCCTAATTAGGGAGCCCTGCTGTACCAGTCCAGTGATTAATGGAATGGTACACACAGGATGGCCGCTGGAAACTATGGCAGCCCATTGTGTTGAACAATACGTGTGTCGTGCAATTATTAATACTGGAAAACTGTGACCGCCCTCGTACCGCGATACAGTCAGGTGACAAGGAGAGTGAAATATGCAAATGTTTAACCTTGTGTGTCTGGAAGAGAAATTGCTGTACGGGACCGTCATATAACTTGATTAAAATTGCGTTTATTATAACATTATATTGCTGTTAGACACAGCAGAGAAGGGCTTAGACTTTTGAAGACAAAAATTTATTTCATACTCTGTGTATTTGGAGATGATTTTATGTATACTTTTCTATATATATGTAGTGACGTATGATGTGAAGGGGGCGTGAAAGGTAGTAGTGGGTAAGAGGGAATGATGAGAGGAAAGAAAATGGATAAAATACAGACTGAAATAAATTACTGTAAAAGTAAGCGTGTTTAACAAAGCAAAGTAAGCAAAGGGTACCCGCCAACACAACCAGAATTTTTCAGCGTTTCTGATACAAAACATATCCTGGATTCTTCCATAAGTCTGTAAATTTTATTCAACTTCCTGAAATGTATTTCTTAAAGGTCCGTTTTAGTATTATCCTACCGCGGCTGTGTGTATCAGACGACTCCATATCAGTGACTTTCCTATAAAATGCATTGACTTGAAAAGTGTTTCGCATTAATACGCATTGGGAAGTTCCTAAATTTGTAGAGGGTTGAACAGAGGGTTGAAATGGCCCACTGGCAATTGGGGGTGAATAGGGATAGCTCCGTCGGTATAGTAACTGGGCTACGGGTTTGACAACTGAGTGATCGTGGTTTGATTCCCGGCCAGGGCAAGAGATTTTGCCGTCACTCTTCCTCTATTTAAGAGTGCAGGAGGCCGCACTATGGCCCTGGAGTCGAATCAGCCTCTAACGGAAATGAGTACAAGTAATTTTTCTTTGGGGTAAAGGCGGCCGGTGCGTATGGCTGAAAACCTTATCACCTTCGTGTGCCGATTGTCTTGAAATCTCAGAGCCTCAACCTCATGGAGACCTCAGGGCCTGTCCAGGGATTGCTTGACCTTTTACTTCAGACTAGTACAGAAGTGTTAATGAAGAAACTTGTTAGCTGAACAGTAAGGATGAGAGCAGTGCACTGACTGTGTGTGGAGCGGCGTGTTCTGCTCTGAGCATAATGACTGCTTCGCTATTCTACATTCCTCGTCTTTTATGGAAGTATAAATTGACACCGTCATTATTAATTGTTCGAACCATCCAACAAACGAAGTCTTAAAGTTTATTGAATATGACGTGATGTAGATTGGTTTATGGGTGCCCACGTTTCGGAGTAGTTGACTGCCTCCATCTTCACGGTAGCGGAAGCCTACTTGTATCAACATTTTCATGAGAATGTAGTATCTCGCATTTCAGATAATGTTCTTCATGTTTACGTCTGACGGATTACCCTTCAAGCTGTAAGCGTCGATATTACCCGTAAGGTCTTCGATTTAATTGGAAGGTAGCCTCTGGGAATCTCCGTCGAACTGCTAGGCGTCATGCGACGTTCATGTGTGCGTCTATCCAAGTGCATGCCGACATAGTTGCTCATGACTTTGTATGTTTATCGACCCTGATCATCTTACCATTTATGTTAAGTGACCAGTGCGCTGTGAACACAGCTAAGTACTCCCGAGTATCAAGATATTGTTTTTAAAAGCCAGATAAGTCTTTCCCAAGCAGGTTTCCGCAGAACATCTGAACGGCTTCCGAGAGACATCATGTAGTACATTAAAAGCAAAGAAACACATTTTGTGCTGTCTGTCGGGTGAGAACTGCGAGTGTGTTGGTCGGTATTGCAGCCAAGAGTTCAACTTTTGTGCAAAAAAGAAACAAAGCCAAGTGTCACATTGAATTTAAATTTTGAATGAAAGTGGATGTGGACTGAATTTTGATGTCTAAGTACCAGTATGCTTTGTTTTGTATTTAATAAGTGTTAGATAATAGGGCAACTGACTGGAAGAATTTGCTGCATTTGTTTGTTTGTAAGCGGATATATCATTTTAATTATTTGTTTCTTTGTTTATTTAGCGGTATTCGAATTGCGATCCGCGCTATTTGCTTTTTCTGACCTGTAATCATTTTCATATTAAGGGGTTCCTGAAGATATGAAAAATTGTTTGGATAAATTTTGATATTCAGCGCACAGTTGTGTCCACTGTACGTTCTACGCCGAAGAATTTCCAGAATTTCCACAAGGAAGAGTCCAATACATTAAACAACTGCTGTATACAATTTATTGTGCTGTCCGAAGTTGGGCCAGTGAGGCCCGAAACGTGCAGAAATTAGTGGTTTTATAAAATTATTGTTTGCTGCAATGAAGCTGTGTGCAGTTGTTGGCTAAAACTGTTGTAATTGAATTGTAATGCACGGAATGGAGAATGTGGGGAAAATGTGAAAGAGAGAGGTTGGGTAACTCCGTTCTGGATTAAGTAATCCATGGAGCAGAATTATTTCTCCAGAATCTGACAGTCACTTAGCTAATCAAACTTCTCCGTCCTTTTATTGAACCCAAAATTTTGTTACCGTGTTTGTTAGGGCCCACAGCTGGTTGATATCGATTGATGCTTTGTCACAACACGTAACTCGATTCAATATCGTTACTTCTGACGGGTTCGTTTTTAATATTTTCGTAATTGTAATTCTGATTTTTTAAATTAAGATTTTTAATTATTGTCTTACAGCTACTCGTTGTTACTTGAGACTGGATAACCCCTCAGATATTATGTTGTGTTTGGTGCAGCTTGGTCCAGTATTCAGCTCCTCTACTTTGAAAACCTTATCGAATCCCTCGAAGATGGTTCGTAAAAGGTATCGTGTTGTCGCCATTGCTGCTGGCTGTTGCACAGTTTCTGTGCGATAAACCTAACCTTTCCCGAGGACACGATAGAAGGAACGCTCTATTTCCCAGCCGACTACCTCAAGTTCCTCCACTCTCAACCGATCACTTGCAGCACGCAGGAATTGTTGAACCGCATCCAAAGCAGTTCAGATCAACGTCATTAGCAAGTCATACTAATTACAATCCATGTGCTCTTATTGTCTTATGCCTAGTCGATATACTGATTAGGTTACGGGCTGCACCGTTCGGGGTTCCTATCGACGCAGGGCCACGAGATTTTTTTTTTCGAAACCCGTCCTGATCTGCTATGGGGCCCATACAGTCTCCTACTCAATGCGTAGCGTGTTTCTTCCCTGGGGGTAAAGCAGCTGGGGGCTTGAAGCTGATTACTCACCTCCATCTAGTGCGGAGGTTAAAAATGAGTGGCGCTATACCTTCATGGTAAAGACAGGCGTAGCTTTGCTTTTTACTTTTTTATTGTCTTATGCCTGCTGTGGGGATATTGACAGGGACGAGTTAGTCTTGCACGGAGGAGAGTCGCAGGGGCAGGCCTGCTAACTGGAGCGGAGATCTGGTTGAGAACTTAACAGGTGATCACATATTCGAGAAGTTCCCTGAATTTTGTAGAACCCAGATGTTTATTATGGTGTTTATGAAACTCCGTTTATGGTCCCTAGATGAGCCTTCTGAATCCAATCCACTCCTTATTATCCTTTCCCATAACATCCATATTAATTTTATCCTTCCATCTATGCTTGGTCTTTTTGTTGAAGGTTTTCTAGCAGGAAACGCATGCGTTTCTGTCTCGTGCGTTCCACATTCACTACCAATCTCTTTTTCCTGAATTTTATCACCCTAACAATCCTGGTGAAGAGTACAGAACATGAAGCACCTCTTTATGCAGTTTTTCCTAACCTTCTGAAATAACTCCATTAATATGAGAGACCGAGTTTCACACCCATTCAAAACAAGAAAAAAACTTGAGTTCTGTGTATTTGAATCGTTACGTTTATAGACAGCAGATGGGAAGGCAACAGCTTCTGAACTCAAATTGCCGAGCATTCCTCGAATCTGCTGTTAATTTATTCGTGAATTCAGTTCTGGTTTTTTACTGTGTGTGGGATTTGTTAGCCATCTTATTGCGATTTTGTCTTGCATTATGGTGACGAAATATGCCACGTGATACGGAGGCTCCTTCTTCTGGCGGCCAAAGTAATTTCCCGGCCTCCAAATGTTCGAAAATTAGTCATTCTATGGATTTTCACGGGGTTCGCGGAAAGACGCAGTTGCTCTAAAGTTAGCATGCTCCACATGGATACGGTCCGTGCTGTACTTGCGAGCCAAACAACAAACCAGCGCTGCTACGATTTTAATGAGGAGTCGTTATAGGAGGCAGGCAGGACCGACCCCACATACACATCCATTAAAACAAATTGACACCTGGTGAGGGAATAGGGCTCGCTGTTTACTTCACATCTTGCAGTAAACGAGATGTTCCTCGGGCAGCCCCAGATAACGAGCCACCGGGCCAGCCGGCCAGTTACACTTGTTAAACTTGTCCGGGCTTTAAGCTGATTTCTTTTTGGGCCTTTTTGCTTTTTTGCCATCCCAGATTCTTGCAACTTTGGCTCTGTTGTCCCAACTGGTTAACGCACACTGGCAGCGCACCCTCTAAATTTGCTTCCGAGATCATGTGCGTGGACACTGGAGTAAGCCGCATGTCTCAAATGGTGGTCCGTGTACCGCTGTCGATCCTCAGATTGTATTTAATTTGTAATAACACAAGAACAGAGCAGTGCTATTTTACACGCTGCATAGTTTCATGACAATGAGTGATTAGTAATGTTGTTATTTTTAACATTATTTACCTTAAAAGACGTTTCGGGAATTGGGTCTGTTCCCGTCTTCAGATGATTGTTGTCATATTACAGGTGGTTATTATTACTACTATTATTATTATTATTGTCCTGAGCTCACACCAGTTTAGCTGGTTTTCAAAGAGTAGGGTCTTACTAACAAATCACGTCTTATCCATTACGTCATTGCTACGTCTATTAAATGTGCTTCTTTCATGGTTTTGTCAAACCTAACTTCAACTGGTCTGTTGTCAGGGCAGTTCCATCAGCTGTCGTGGCCTGTCGTTATGCAGTTCTCTAACGCGGATTGCGGCCCATATATATAATACGGCATTGGTGGTCCCTTTAACAGCCCACATTATATAGTCATTTCTAGATGGACGATGGTGACCACTTGATGGTGACGGTGTGTGTAGTCGCCTTTAGCTAGTGCACGACTTGCACCGGCTGTATGTCGAGTGGTTTCCGGTTCCCCTCTCTTCTGCAGTTGTCGCTAGTAATATTGGTGTCCTTCAAAATGTGTTTGTTATTATCATTGGTACTGAGGGCCTGGTCCTGGTTGGCTATCATTTGTGACGTTCGGGTTTCGTACGACGGCCTGGTGACTGCGGTGTTCAAGAGACTTCGTTCCGACTCAACCCGTCTCCGCTACAATAAAAAGTCAAATCTATTAGTATAATAAAAACTGAACGCCTGTTTGTGGAAATAGAGCGAACTCCTAAACGTCTTGTATATCAGATATACGTCGGACAATGGGCATTACGTATAGACAAGGTACGAACAGTCTGCTGCTTGCCAACGAGCGAATTTTGCGTTTTCCATTTCCTGATAATAACTAATTAACTTGTAGTGTTTAAGGTTTATACGTCTATGAAGTTTCTAGGTTGACTTCGTGTAGTTTGGTAGGTGGTACCAACATTTCAGAGGAACATACTGCATGCGTCTTTCATTTTTTATCTCTTCGTGTCTTCGTTATTACTTTTCTTTTTTTGTCTTTCGTTTCGCCATTTCCTGCGGGTTTCCTTCCTGTGCCCTGAACCAACTGTCCTCCTGAAACGCCGTCACCCTCCCTACCAGACCACACGACGTCAACCCAAAATATTTACTGGTGTTGCCTAACTTGATTTGAACAATACTGAGTTTCCCCTTCTCCATTTTCATCTGGTTGCCAATACAAATATCAGAAGCAAGACATGGTCTCTGCACCCCTTAGCAATAGGGTGGCGGTTGGTGTGTCCGGCAGTGCAGGTCACTGACACACGGATTTGTCTGCAGCCGCAGCTGTTCCTTAGTTACGCCTTTAAAGTATCTTGCATTGCGCACGTGCATGAGTTTGGTGTTACAAACTTTAGTTCCGGATGTCGTTGGTGGCTCTACTGAGCTGTTGCAGGTAAATCGCGGCATACTGTCTCAAATTAGGCTAATACCTTTTGTTGTATATTACCTTTGTTCACTAATTATCCACCATTCGACGCTGTATAATCAGAGATATCGAAAGCGTCGTTATATATAACCAGGAATAAATACGACTCTTTTTCAATTGCAGCGCCACGTCAGAAGTATGAAGTTTGTTAGAGTTAGGATTTATTGGAATAAATCCTACCTGTTATCCTGTTTGTTGTTTATGTTTCGACGTCGACGCAATGAATTTGATTACACAGTAGGATTTGCACTGTGCAGTGTGAGACAAATCGGATAGTGGTCCTCTGACGTCACAGCTCTTATAGTGGTCTGGGGAACCTGCGCAGTAGAGCGACGTAAGACACGTTTTATCTTCAAACGGAATCTATCTCGCCGGCTATTCAGATCTCGAGGAATAATTTGTTTTATGCTTGGTTATAAATAAGCAGCAAACATTTCCATTGACACTTCGCGTATTTCCTGGCATTTTGAATGTGATGTTTGAAAATGATGAACTTTAGTGATTTAATATTTAGAAAAATAAGTTAGGATATATTCAGGACAGCAGAAAAAGTGTTATGATCAGAAACGAATTTATTGTCATTTATTACAGTTGAGGAAGAAACTAATGAACTGCTACATTTGAAGCATAGCTTTGTGCGGTGCAGAAACTTGGGCAAATCCGAAGATAGATCCTAGTTGCTTCTAAAATTATGAAGTGTGGTGCTGGAGAAGGATGGAGAGGGTCATTTGACCCGATTGTGTGAGAAATGAAGAAGCATTAAAGAGTCATGGAACACAGGAACATCGTACCTACTGTAAAACGTAACAGGGCTACACGAGTTGCTCACAATTTGCGTAAGAACTGCCCTTACAACATGTTACTGGAAATGTATATAGGGGACGTTAAGACGAGGAAGAAGAAGACTTAAACAGCTACTGAATAGCCTTAAGGAAAAGAGAAGATACTGGAAATTGGAAGAGGAAACACTAGATTGTTGCACTCTGTAGAGAACTCGCTTTTGAAGGGGCTGTAGACCTGTCAAAAGACAGACTACCTGATGAATGAATGAATGAACGACTGAATATCTGTGTATTACCTATTTACACGTATGTATACATCCATAAAGGTTCTGGTTCTCCTGTTGTCTGCAACGGACCTAATAAGAGAACACCCAAACGTATTATGAAATTTGCTCCATACTTTGTCCTTGACGCAGTTCGTTGCGGCACTGCGCTACAAACCAGAAAGTCGCGGGTTCGATGCCTGAGTGTGTTATTGGGGTTTCTCACGGACTTAAGCCTTCTGGCCGCACTATGGTTCGACTCAGTCTCTAACAGAATTCAGTAGGGGGCAAAGGAGGCCGGTGCATAGAGCTGACACGTTAGCCACATTCATGTGCTGATTGTCTAGAAATGCTGCGAGCCTCATCCTTCTGCAGCCCTAACGCCCAGCCCAGGCCTGTTTAGGGATAGCTGTACCTTTATATTTACCTTTACCTTTCTCAATATATATACACCTTAGTGCGGTTCTTAAGGCTGTTTGTTTAGTATTGCTCTGGAGTTATGAGAACGATTCGGTTCCTCATTCCCTGCATTTCTCCTATTTAATTTCATGAGGAGAATTTAATTTTTAATGTGAGGTTAAAGAGGTTTCCCCAACGGGATTGATGACAATTGAGGTATTTTGGTATTTTACTGCGTGTAGACGGATAAACCGTTAAGGACGTTTCGGAGATTCGTAGTGCCTCCGAACCACTGATAGGTATTGACTAATCGACATTGCGTGACATCCCGGAAGACTTGAAAATCTTTTTGTCTTAATTTGAATGTTAGTCCGTATGCGGTCAGTACTGTGACAGTGCAGGACAGACACTTGAGCGCGTCTTGAGTCACGTCTCAGTCAACTTGTTTCTGAATCAGATAAGAATATTAACAAACGTTAGCATGCAGCCGGTACGTACACCGTGAAACACGTCGTAACACGGCTTAACACAGAAATAAAAATGAGGCAAATGCAAACTTACAATGCAATTATAGTTCCAAATTTTATATTAGTCAGCTAGACAGAAATTTTGAAAAACTGCATACAGAGAATACATAGAGGCCAAAGTTAAAGTGATCGAACGTATTTTCTGTACAGGAGAATGGTACGCTGTAAAAGTGCGCCAGATAGCAGGCAACGGTACTGTACCACCTACGAAGAAATACAGCAAAGCAAAACAGAAAGTAAAGATCAGCGTACACGCTAATCCGTAGTACTATTTGAGTTGAGTATACAGGACCATTATTTTATCTGACACATTTCCTTTATCACTTCCTACAGCTATTTCGCGGATGTGAAGTTCCGTGGTTATTTTTCAAAACCTTAAAAGGGGCCCGCGAACAAAAAGTCTGCGAAACGCTGGTCTAAACCCTTAATAGTTTTCTCGCACATCTGCCTTGAAGCAGTGGTTGAGCTTCACCAGAAACACTACAAAACGCACCATCTACAGGAAACACACTGCAAGGCACAGAACACGCAGCAAGCTGTGTGCATGTGAATCGTTTTTGAAGGCTGCAGGGGAAGAGCAGAATAATCATTGCTAATGACACAAATATTGGACTCGAAAATTGTATTTGTAAGGTGCAATAAAACTATTCCTAAAGAAGGCATGCCTGTATACAGTCGAACTCGGTTATAACGTCATGAAAGGGACTGAATATTTTGTGTCGTAGCCGAGTAGTATCATGTTATGGCTAACAGTGAGGAATCAATTGGCATCGCAGTCGTTATAGGCCAAGTGTCGCATAAAGCCATGTCTTTATAAACGGGTTATACTCTCTTTAGGAAAGGGGAGGTAGGAAATTTAGGTATAAAGTAATTTCAGGAGATCCTACGTTTTCTTTGAGGCGGCAGTGTTTGGTGCAGAAGAGAACATAGACTATTTCGATATGTGCAGTTCTTAGAAGTGACGGGTTTAATTTGTAGCATGCGCATTGTGCCGGCAGTGGAGCTGCTGCAAGTGCAAATGTTTGAAGACGCAACACTTCCATTTCACTTATATGACAGTGTTAAGAACCGACAGCTGTCGCAGTTTCAATTTTCAAGTGACACCTAAATTCCGTTGTTTCTTTCAACACTCTGATGGTCATCTCAGGTCAACTTCCATATTCTGGGCAGGAATAAAAACAGGAAACCCCATCATATTATATTGAAAGAGGTGGAAGAACACTTCCCACCTACTCCACCCAGGTTTCCCTTTCTTCTTTCCCGGTAGCTTTTTACTCAAATACACGAGAGAGTTTTCTTCAACCAGCAGCAAAGTGTGAATCCTCTACATGCTTCTATCTCTCTCCCCTACTACATATAGCGCGGCAGAGGGGGAACTGTTGAAGAGATGATGGCATACTGGAGTAGGACTAAAGTGAAGTGTAAGTGTGTTTTAAAAGCCTTCTCTGACATCTTGACCGAATCGGACACTTCCAGTCTCAAACACGAAATGGCTTTCATTCCTCCATTTTCTTTTCCTCCCCCTTCAGTCCTGCCCTAACACCTTCTTTATTTCTGTCTCTCTCTCTCTGTATATCCTCATCTCTCTATCTAGAACACTACAGCCCAATTTTACACCCATACAGAGGATGAAGGAAAGTTGACTCGAATGCTGACAATTATTCATGTATATAAAAGAGATCTGAGGTTTGTTTCTTCTAAGATGTGTGCGTGCGTCACCTTAGTGGTCTGTCTCATCTTTTGTGTTGAATGACGTGGACATTTCGACTCTTGAAGATAAAGTCACTTTGTTGTATCGAAACGTCGGACACCAATGATTCTGTGATGCGGCTTCACATCTCAGAAGATCGGAGACCGTAATTTTACCGCTGCGAAATTCTAAAAAAAAAACTCGTCGGTATCTTGCATCTAGTCGGGGGGGGGGGGGGGGGGGGCGGGCGGGGGGGGGGGGGTGGGGGACCCTGCTCCAAAACCAAAGGGGGGGGGGTGTAATTCCGTGGGGGTGAGTGGGATTTTTTTTTTTATTTATTTTTCTCACC
>Ga0131853_10003668_pt1 | contig 27590 bp, 21 predicted proteins | sample TergutLab28metaG_FD_92764 | JGI IMG/M metagenome (GOLD analysis project Ga0131853, IMG submission 92764) | Labiotermes labralis P1 segment gut microbial communities from Petit-Saut dam, French Guiana - Lab288 P1 (version 2) (version 2) | ecosystem: Host-associated > Arthropoda: Insects >...
CATTTTTCGTTAATGTTTAATTAGATTAGCGTCCGGTCATAACTCGCCGAACAGTTTGCCCACGGGAGGGTGTTCGCCAACACTCTCCTGTTTTATTTGTACCTTAATTCTATAGGAATATGCAGCTCAATCTGCATCACGCGTCGGGGTAAACAGCACGGAATCTTGCGATTCCGCGCACCCCTCCTTTGATGCAGTTTCGCAGTCATATTCCTATATCAAAACTATTCGGAAATGTCAATAATGATTTTTACCGGCCCGTCGCACAACGCTTAGCGCATTGATATTATTGAAGGCTGTATCTGCTTGCCTTCCATTGCCTGTACGGCTGATTCCACGAGGAGGGAGATATCCGACATCATGCTGTTGGGCTTCTTGACCGGGTCGTCCTGACCGAACGGCACGAAGTAGATATTTTTCGTGTTATACAGTTTCATTATATTTTCGCCGTTCATGCTGAGGGCGTCGTTTGAGAATACCGCGATCAGCAAGGGTTTCCCGTTGCGGAGAGTGGCTTTTGACGCCATAAGTACCGGCGTATCCCATATGCCGTTCGCGGTTTTGGCAATTGTGTTGCCTGTGGCCGGGGCGACGATCATGATGTCCATTACGTTACCCGGCCCGAGCGTCTCGGCCTCCGCGATCGTACCTATCTCATTCCTTCCGGCTATCTCGCGCACCTTGTCTATGAAAGTATCTCTGTCGTGGAATCTTGAACTGTTGTCCCGCACGCCTTCCGACACCACGGGATAGATGTCCGCGCCCAAGTCCTTCAGCGCCTGCATCGGTTCAAGCACCTCCATAAGCGTGCAATACGAAGATGTCATGCCGAAGCCTATCTTCTTGCCTTCCAGTTTCATTATGCGTTCCCCCTCAGGATATTGAATATATATTCACCCAGAATCTCACCCGACGTCCTTACGGCGTACTTGCCGGGGATGCCCGGAAGCAGGGCGGATTTTTCGTTCAGTCTTTTCGCCGTCTCCATGTTGAAGCCGTAAGGCTTTGAGGCTATATCCACAAATAACGAGCCTCTCTTTCTCTCGAGCATTTCGTCCGTCAACACGGTTCCGGGTACGGTGTTTATTATTGTATCGAAATCGATCTCGAAAATTTTGTCAAGGTATATTGGCGTGACACCGTCCGCAAGGGCCTGGGCTTCCTTCTCCGGTGTCCTTACAAGCGCGTACACGTCCACGCCAAGACTCGTCAGTCTCTTGGACAAGTCGCTTCCGCAAACGCCATAGCCGATTACGAGCATACGGCTTCCCGCCAAAGTGTCGGTTCGGCTTGTCACAAGGTACGCTATTACGCCTTCGGAAGTGGGCACGGCGTTTTTGACGGCAATCCCTCTGTCCTCCATTATGGCGTGGTAATTAAGCCCCCGCGCCGCGCACCGTTCCGTAAGGTACGCGTTCCTTATCCCGGAAAAAATCCGCACGCCCTCTCTGAGCCCGGCAAAATAATGGTCGTCAAACACACTTTTGTCCACATCCGCGGCAAAAGGGAAAATTACAAAGTCCAAGCCTTCCGGCCTTGCGTCGGCTTCATGAAATACGCAGCCTCTGCTTCTAAGGAAGTTTTCAACATACAAATATCTGTGGTCATCCCTTACTATTGCTCCTTGCAATGGGCTGCCTCCTCTCAGTAATCTAAAATATAATATGCATGTTTCGTCGGCTGTGTCCCATGAATAACATGGTACTATTGATATAATTGGAAGGGAAGTGCGCGGCCATGACGCGTCATATGTTTGCGGGCGTAAGCAGCCCCATGGGTTTTATAGATTATTTTGACCACATAATGCCGTTGGGAAAAGCCAGGAAAAGATATTATTTAAAAGGATCGTCGGGCTCCGGCAAGAGCACGTTTATAAAGAGGGCGGCGGCGGCGCTGGAGTCCGCAGGATTTGACACGGAACGGTTCCATTGCTCCAACGACGCCGAAAGCCTTGACGCGGCGGCAGCAGCCGGACGCGGACTGTGCATACTGGATGCGACGGCTCCCCACTCCCGCGACCCCCAAGTACCGGCAGCAATCGACAAAATCATCGACTTTGCCGAATTTCTCGATGAACACAGGCTCGTCAAGCATACGTCTCAGATTCAAGACCTTGTACGTCTCAAGAAAATTTTAAACGACAAGGCCGCGGGATATTTTTTCGCGCTGGGAAAGGTGTTCGCAGCCGACAATACCGCGTACGAATCCGCCCTGTGCCGAAAATCCCTTGACAAGCTTGCAGAAAAATGGATCAAACTGCTTGACCTGCAAGAAGCCCCCGGCCGCACAGGTATTGACCGGAAGCTGTTTCTAAACGCCCTTACGCCTGACGGCCCCGTGAGCTTCGCCGGCGATTTCTTCGACGGCCTAACAATATACGGCCTTGTTGCCGAATGCGGAGCCGGTACGAACGAATTTTTATCAACCCTAAGAAACGAAGCGAACTCTCTCGGGCTTGAATCGGAAAGCTTTTACAATCCACTTGCGCCCGACAGGATCGAATACCTGATCTTGCCCGGAAAGGCATTCGTAACCGTCGACGGCAAGTTTGAGTACAAAGGCAGAACGGATGAACTCATAGACTTAAAAGACTGCGTTGACAGAAAGACGCTTAGCCGCGTGAAGTCTGAAAACACTGAAAGTTTCGAGAATCTTCTGGACAAAACCGTTGACTTAATGAGGGAGTCAAAAACCGTGCACTCCGAAATAGAAGAAATTTACGCGCACGCAATGAATTTTGATAAAGCAAACAACATGACGGAAATATTGATTAAGGAGATTCTGGCATAGCTCCAGATATGCTATAAATTTATAGTCAAACAACCTGAAAACCGTCCAAAAGAACTTGCCTTTTTTCCGCAATGCGTCGTCGCTTCCTAGCCTTGCGAAAAAAATCCTGCGTTCTATTAGACGGTTTTCAAGTTGCTTGACTATAGTTCACTGTAATCGTCGCCAATTCCATATTTTTTCATATACCGCCACAAGGTTGAAACGCTGACACCCATCTCCCTTGCGACAAGCCGACGCCTTCCGTGGTATTTTTGCAGCGCCGCCCGAAGCTGTGACTCGCGCATAGTACTGATATGCGCAGAATTGCTGGGAACAGGTTCATATTTTGGCTTGCGCACAAAATTCATGTTCATGAGTGCGCATATAGCTTCCTCATTAACCGTACGGCGCTGCGAAAGAATTGCCACCCTCTCACAAAAATAGTACAACTCCGTCAGCCCGCCGCTCCAATTGTACTCAGTTAACAGCTTGTACGCGTCCGCTGTGAAACGGATATATCTCTGGTGCTTTTTCTCGATCTCGCCGATATATTTGTCAATCCAGCCTCGAATGTCCTCCGGGCGCTCGTGCAGCGGAGGAAGAAACAAGGGAAGGACGCTCAGGGCATAGTAAAGATCGCTACGAAACTTCCCGCCGTCGACCAGCGCGACAAGGTCTGCGGTGTCGGAAGCTATGACTCTGACATTGGCGGGAAACCGCCAGATGTCATTTCGGCGTATGAATGCCTTGTCTTTGATAAACTGAAAGAGCTTCGACTGTACCCTGTTGTCAAGGCACGACACTCTGTTCAAAAACAGGGTTCCGCCCTCCGCCCAGTCAACAAGTCCCTTTTTATCGGAATTCGCGCCGCTGTCCTTTACTCCGAAAATCATGTCCGCAAACTCTTCCTGGGAAATAGTGTCGCATGATAACGTAACGAACGGATTGTTTTTGCAGATGCTGTCGTTGTGTATACACTGAGCCAGCATTTCATTTTCGGAAGCTCCGGAGCCTAAAATAAGAGTTGGGGCGTTGAATTTTGCATATGACTTCGCCTGCGCAATCAGCGCCTTTGCCTGTGCGGACTGCGCTACAAACGTTTCAAAAGTTTTATTGGCTATGTAACCTTTGCGGTATATCTCCCGGCGGATTTCCCGCTCCATTTCAGCGACCTTGTGCCCCTCATTAAAAGAGAGTATCGCCCCCTGCACCTGGTCTTCCATCAGGACTGGCGCCATGTTCGCCACTACCGCGGTCTTGTGTACCATAAAGGCTGTGGAATACACCTCCTGCTTGTTCAGCATCACAAGTTCGAGCATAGCGCTGTTTATCGACGGCACAAGCTCACTTATTCCGCAGCCGACGATTTCCTGCTCCGACTTTCCAAGCAGTTTTTCGGCGAAATAATTAGCCCGCCAAATTACACCTGCAGAGTCGATTTTTATAATTCCGCAAAAAGAATTGTCAAGAAGGGTCTTCAACTCGGCGCTGTTCTTTTTCTCCAGGTCTATTGCGTAAGAAACCCGTTCCGCTATGCGAAAAGCGTCGGCGATTGACTCAGCCCCAGACATTAAAAATACCGATGGTATGCCGTTATCCCTGGTATACTGGCAGACGATATCCCTGCCGATCACGACGTCAACCCCATCCCTGTGCGCCTGCGCCACAGAGGAAATAAGCTGATCCGAGCTTTCTACGTAGTATTCGCGCAGTATCACATCGTAGAGCTTATCAAACGCGCTTGTGTCACACATCATGTTTGCGAAGCTTACGACGCCTATTACCGGCCAGGGCTTGTCCGTCATAGACCGCGCCTGTATTATGAGCTGCGCCATCTCAAGCCCTGTAAGCCGCATCTCAACAACAGGTATGGATACGCGCTTCCTAATAATTGTCGCCTGAATTCCACGGGCAATGACCACCTCGGCGCCGGCTCTCAGCGCGATATCAGCTTCCGCTTCGGCATCGGGGGTTGCGATCACCTTCATATGCAGGAAATCCAGATTATAATTCTGCGCTATTTTCTCTGCCTGTTGAAGCATTCCAGAACGCGGAAACAGGCAAACTATTTTGGCCATTACAGTCAACTCCCAGATTTGCAAATTAAAATGTTCCTTCCCGTGGCATACGGGAAGGAACATCACGGCAATCGTAAACTCACGTTGCTTTATCTTACCATACAGGGGCGCTTAGCGTCAAATTTCCAGCCCGGTATGTAAAACTGCATACCTATGGAGTCGTCGCGCGCTCCCAGGCAATGTTCGAGGTACAGCTTGTTTGCGGCCATGATCCGATCCCTGTCCGCTTCCACGCCAAGGCCGGGAGCTTCGGGCAGCTTGATGTGACCGCCGTCAATAACAAGCGGCTTCTTTGTCAGGCGTTCAATGCCCTCCTGCCATATCCAGTGAGTGTCAATCGCGGTGACGTTACCTGGAACCGCCGCGCCCACATGGGTGAACATCGCAAGCGATATGTCAAAATGGTTGTTGGAGTGCGATCCCCACGTCAGTCCGAAGCGGCTGCACATCTGCCCCACCTGCACCGAACCCTGCATAGTCCAGAAGTGCGGGTCGGCAAGCGGAATGTCTACGGATTGCTGCACGAATGAGTGGCACATCTGCCGCCAGTCCGTGGCGATCATGTTTGTGGCGGTAGGCAGCCCGGTGGCCCGACGGAACTCGGCAAGTATTTCACGGCCGGAAAAGCCGTTTTCCGCCCCGCATGGGTCTTCGCAATATGACAGTATGCCGTGCATATCCTTACAAAGCTCCACAGATTCTTGCAGACTCCATCCCCCGTTGGGATCCAAGGTTATGCGCGCTTTGGGAAAGGCTTCTTTAAGAGCGACAATTGCCTTCATTTCTTCCTTACCCTCGAACACACCGCCCTTGAGCTTGAAATCGTCAAAACCATACTTATCCCTGGCTGCCTTGGCATATGACACTATCGACTCGGTGGTAAGCGTTTTTTCGTGCCGTATGCGGTACCATTCGCATTCGGCATGTTCGTCTGAGAAGTACGGCAAGTCCGTGATCTTGCGGTCGCCGTTGTAGAACAGATATCCCAGTACCTTCACCGTGTCGCGCTGGCGGCCTTCGCCAAGAAGCGCCGCCACCGGCAATTCCATATACTTTCCAAGAAGGTCAAGAAACGCTGATTCTATAGCCGTAACAACATGTACGCCCGTACGCAGATCAAACGTCTGCAAACCGCGCGTATCTTCTTTATCGCCGGAAACAGACCGCTTAATCTTGCCAAGCGTCTCCTTGTAACTTCCTATGCGCGAACCTTCCACAACACCGGAGCTGCGCTCCAAAGCTTCGGTAATCTTTGGGCCTCCGGGCACTTCTCCTATTCCCTCGGCACCGGTTGAATCGGTAAGGATCACAACGTTCCGCGTGAAAAACGGCGCGTGGACTCCGCTCAGATTAAACACCATCGAATCTCTGCCCGCTACCGGAAAGACTTCCATTTTACTACGGTTGGGGTCATTCAATTATTCCTTCCCTTATTAAATTAAGTTCATCCCCTTGAGAACTCGGCTTAATTCTTCTTTTTGCTCCGGCGTTATTTCGGCAATCGGATCAAGACACTTACCCACAGGTATGTTCAGCATGTTCATGCCTTCCTTTATTACCGCGGGGAAGGTTCCCATGTTACAGGCAATACGCAAAGGAGCAAGCCTGAACTGAGCCTCGAGCGCGCCCTCCTGATCTCCGGCCATAAATTTATCATAAATATCCGCCACAACGCGCGGAGCTACGTTTGCGCACGATGCTACGGCCCCGCGGCCCCGTGGCATAACCCGGCGTATATCAGGGTATCCCGGCCGAGAAGGACGTGGAAGCTATCGTTATTTCTCGTAAGGCGCAGATACTCCGCGCTATTTGTAAAGTCTCCCGTGCTGTCCTTTATACCCACAATGTTCTCAAGCTCGGCAAGCTTCGCAACTGTCGACGGCTCAATTGTTATATTGGTTTTGGGCTTGTTGTTGTAAAGGATGATCGGCAGGCTTGAGGACTCGGAGATCGTTTTGAAAAACGCGTAAAGCTCCGCCTGAGTCTGTGATATGAACATGGGAGTCAGAACTGAAATGGCGTCCGCCCGGACTCTTTCAGCCATTTTCACAAAACGTACCGCGCCGCGGGTGGTGATATCGTTGCAGCCGGCGTATATTGGTACTCTGCCGTTTACGACTTCGGCCGCGATCTCCAGCAGTCTATGATACTCATCGGCGCTGACGGCATAGAATTCCCCCGTCGTTCCCATAAGAAATATACCATGGACTCCGCCCTTGAGAAGAAATTCTATCACGTCGCGCAATACGGCCTCGTTGATTTGTCCGTCATCAGTGAATGGCGTAACAACAGGGGGAATTATCCCTTTAGGCGTAAATTTCATATATATTCCCCCTTATTAACTGCCGATTGGCGTTCCGGTCAGTTTTTCATAGTACTTGGCTATTGCGCTGTGGTCGTGCTGGCCGCAGCCGTCCGCCCGCAGATTTTGGAGCATTTCCATCACGGCCGCGGTAAGCGGAAGCGGGGCGCCGACACTGTGGGCAGTGGCAATGGCGTTATCAATATCCTTGATGTGCAGGTCTATTTTGAACCCCGGCTTAAAGTCGCCGTCTAATATCATTGGGCCTTTGGCGTTCATAACAGTACTTCCGGCAAGGCCCCCCTTGATGGCCTGAAACACCAGGCGCGGGGCAACTCCGGCCTTCTGCGCCAGCATAAAAGCTTCTGAAACAGCCGCGATATTCAGAGCGACTACAACCTGATTGGCAGGCTTGGTCGTATTCCCGGCCCCGATTTCGCCACAGCATACGGCGCTTGCGCCCATGGCCAGCAGTATCGGTTTGACGCTCTCAAACACATCTCTGTCACCGCCAACCATTATAGACAGCGTGCCCTCAACAGCCTTGGGCTCTCCACCCGACACGGGCGCGTCGATCATCTTTACGCCCTTCCTGGCGCACTCCTAAAAGCAATACAGTCTCTTTTATATAATTACAGCGCTTTTTTCAGAATGTCTACCATGTCCAGCCGCTCCCAGGGCAGATCGAGGTCGTTTCGTCCGAAGTGGCCATAAGCCGCCACCTGTCTGTAGATAGGACGTCTGAGATCGAGCTTACTAATGATCGCGGCAGGCCGTAAGTCAAAGTGCGTCTGCACCAGCCTTGCGATCTCATCTTCGGAAATTGCGCCGGTTCCGGCTGTCTCGACCAGTACGGACACGGGCTTGGCCACACCGATAGCATAAGCTAATTCTATTTCACAACGCTTGGCAAGGCCGGCCGCAACTATATTTTTCGCGATATAGCGCGCCATATACGCCCCCGAGCGGTCGACCTTCGTCGGATCTTTGCCCGAGAACGCGCCTCCGCCGTGCCGCGAGTATCCGCCGTAGCTGTCGACAATTATCTTGCGGCCCGTAAGCCCCGCGTCTCCGACCGGCCCTCCAATCACAAAGCGCCCTGTCGGATTTACAAAGAACTTAGTATCGCCGTCAAGCAAGTTTGCAGGAATTACAGCCTTTATTACGTGTTCAACAACATCGGATTCGATAGTTCTGTGCTCGACATCCGGGGCGTGCTGAGTCGATACCACTACCGTATCGACCCGGCTGGGCACACCGTCCACATACTCCACTGTAACCTGGGTTTTGCCGTCGGGACGAAGATATTCGAGCGTTCCGTCTTTGCGGACGACCGAAAGGCGTCTGGCAAGCTTATGAGAAAGATATATAGGCATTGGAAGGTATTCTTCGGTCTCGTCGCACGCAAACCCAAACATCATGCCCTGGTCGCCGGCTCCGGTGGACATTCCATCGGAAGCACCGCCCTCGCGGGCTTCGAGAGAAGCGTCCACACCCATAGCTATATCGGGCGACTGGCCCTTCAGCGACAGCACAACCGCGCACGAATCGCAGTCAAAACCATACTTGGCGCGGTCATAACCTATTTCGCGCACCGTCTCGCGCGCTACCTTTTCGATGTCGATATAGCAATTAGTTGTAACTTCACCTGCGATCATTATGAGACCCGTGGTGGTAAGCGTTTCGCACGCCACGCGCGCCATTGGGTCGCGGGCCAGCATTGCGTCCAACACCGCGTCGGAAATCTGATCGCAAATTTTATCGGGATGTCCCTCCGTCACCGATTCGGATGTGAATAATCTTTTGCTCATCGTAACCTCCTAATTTTGCATTAAAAAAAGCCGCATACGGGGCTATTGAAGAAAGTTCTCATCTTCCAGGAAATCCCCGGGGGAATTAGCACCGTGCGGCTGTGCGCCGGTTGCTGGGTTTCACAGGGCCCTTATCCCTCCACCTCTCTTGATGATATTCAATTATGATAGGCTTATTATAATACAAGCCGGAAAATAAATCAAGTGAAAATTTTGGCATACAGGCTATTGAATTTCGCCGCCAAGTATGTATAATGAATATTAGGACGGAAAAGTGTCAAACATCCTGATAAATACAGTATTTGACATTTGCCATAGATGAAAGGATGCATCGATTTGTTGGATTTTAAGGAAGAACTGAAAAAGTACAAGCCCGTTATGGGAATGGAGGATGTAGAGAAATCCATCAAGTCTGACGAGGTCAAGGACGTGATGGATCTTTTGCAGTACATTTCCACCAAAATTACTGAAAGGAACCAACAGTCATGAAGTGCCCAAACTGCACGAAAGTGAATGTTATAAATAATGTCTGCCCGACATGCGGGGTTGACGCGGTTTTGTTCCAGCAAACCTCAATTATTAGCTGCAACCTTTACAATAAAGGACTTGCGCAGGCCAAGCTGCGCGACATGTCCGGCGCAATGGCCTTGCTTAACAAGTCCATCGAGTTCAATAAAAACAACATAATGGCGCGCAACCTGCTTGGTCTGGTATATTTTGAGGTCGGCTATATTGGTGACGCGTTGAGACACTGGGTTATCAGCTCATCCCAAATCAGGGAGAATAACGATGCCGCGGGCTATATCGACAGACTGCAAAAGAACTCGCGCCAGCTGGAACAACTTAGCGACGCTGTGAAAATGTACAACAACGCCCTTGATTATCTGCGCCAAAAGGCCGACGATATGGCCATTATCCAGCTTAGAAAGGCTCTCGAGATAAATCCGGTCTTTATTGATGCGTTAAATCTGCTGTCTTTTTGTTATCTGATCCAAAAAGACAAGGTGAGCGCCGCTGCGCTTGTAGAAAAAGTACTGGCGCTGGACATCAACAATGCTGTCGCGTTGCGATACTACCAGGAGCTATACCCCGCAAAAATCCGCCCCGAGCCCAAGAAGATCACAAAGCTGCAGGCCGGCGCACCGCTGCAGTCGTCAAAATCTGGCGATCCGCGCAGCAAGAGGCTCTTCGGCGAAAGCTTTCACCTGACGGAGATACTGTCATTTCTGATAGGATTGATTGTTGCTTTTGCACTGCTATATATACTGGTGATGCCGGGGGCAGTCGCCGCGTCGCGCAGCGAGCTGGCAAGCTTGCGCCAGTCTCTGAATGAAATCGAGACGCAGTTTCAAATTGAATCCGAAGAAAGCGCCAATCAGATCGCGGATCAGGCTGAAAGGATACGCCATCTGGAGACGGAGAATCAGTCGCTATCCACACAAGCGCAACTTCGCGGCCGCGTAGATGTCATTGTGAGCGCCGGCGCTCACAGAGACGCCGGAGAAGTAGGAGAAGCCGCGCTGCTGCTTGGAAGCCTTGGCGACGACCTCGGCGACTTGCCGGACGACGCCAGGAACACCGCCGAATCTCTGATGATGGAAGTATATCCGCTGGCCTCCCGGCAATTCTGGGAGGAAGGCGTTACCGAATACAATCTTGGCAACTTTACTGAGGCTTTGCAGTTGCTCGACCTTTCAATCCGCTTCGGGGCTCCGAATCTCAACTTCTACGACAGTGTACTCTTTTATCGCGGTTCAATCGCAGAACACAGGAACGACACCCAACTCGCTATACAATACTACCAGCGGATAGTCACTGAATACCGGGGTTCAGCCTACTTGCAAGAGGCACAAAACAGATTTAGAAACTTAAACTAAAGTGAAACAACTTGAAAAGTGAGCCAACATTTTCTGGAAGCACCGAGCTAATATTGATCTGAATTAAAGTTGTTTCACTATAACAGAAAAACTGCCCGTCAAAGGGCAGTTTTTATCATGTTCCCATCAGAATATCGAAGCCTTGCAAGAGTATAACATCGTCACGGATCAGTTCACGATGCAGGAGAGTGTCGAGCAGAAAAGCCGTCGAGCTGTCGATTACGCCGTCCGGTGTGAGTCCGTGGGAACCTTGTATCTGCTCAATGCTCATACGCGTTATTGTGTCGAAATATCTGTCCATCGACCCTACAGGATAGCCCAAATGCTGCAGCAAACGCTTCACATAGATCATTCTGTATGAGGAGTTATTGTCATCCAGAACAACTTCACCTTCCAGATACACGGGGATGTTCACCTCGACGTCGGGCGCGACGCCTATATTGTTTATCGGCGTACCGTTTCTACCGAAGTATTCCATAGTGGTGAATATGAAGTAATCGCCCCGCATCAGCGGAAATATCGTCTGGATACTGCCCTTGCCGAATGTACGCTGGCCTACGACCGTCGCCGCTTCCGACTCGCTAAGCGCCAGAGCCAACAGCTCCGAGGCTGAAGCCGTGGCGCTGTTGGTCAGTACCACCATTTCAACAAACGGAGTATTATCAAGGCGCGAGTGTATTGGGCGGCCCCGGCCCCTTCGATCTACCGTGCTGTAGATGACGCCTTCGGGAACGAGCATCCGCGAAATGTCCGTTACGGAGTCTCTGTCTCCGCCGGGATTGTAGCGCAAGTCCAATATCAGATGTGTTATGCCGCGGTGACGAAGATACGCTATCGCTTCGGACATTTCGGCTGCGGTTCCCAGAGAGAAGCGCTCGATAAGAATGTATCCAACATGATCGGGCGCGCCGGGAATACGCACGGACGCAAGTTCGGCATGAACCGTCGAGGCGTCAATGCGCGCTTTCGTGAGGGATACGCTGCGAAGGTCGCCGTCGCTGTATATATCGAACGTGGCGCGCTGAAGCTCAGGGCTTCTCAGCCTTTCAAATATGTCTTCATAATTGCCGGAATACAAGTCGACCCCGTCAACGCGAGCAAGGATATCGCCTTGCACAATACCGGCCGCCGCCGCCGGAGAGCCCGGCACAACGCTTGCGATCACAATCCGGCCGTCGGGATTCAGATAGTACGTTATCCCGAAAGCTACGGAACTGCCGAAGTATGTGCGCTCGAAAGAGGCCAGATCGCTAAGTGAAATATAGCGGCTATGGTCGTCCAGCACGGACGCCATACCGTGCAGAGCAGCCTCGTACAACTCCTGCACCGTGATATCGCCCATGTAGTTGTCCATAATATTTTGCATCACCGCAGCAATCTCGACGGCGGCGCGGTTGATCTCGCGGCGGTCGTTCGGTGTGGAAGCCGTCACGGAAACAGGAAGAGCGAAGCTAAAGATCAGCGTAAGTATTGCGAAACGTACAAAAATCCCCTTCATAGAGCCCTCCTATCCTAATATAGTAATATGCCCTCAATCAGTAACAGGCGTCATGGTAAACAGCGGAAAATCTACCGATTCCCCACACCTGTCCTTTGTTGCCGCTTCGAGGTCATATACTATAACCCGTCAATTAATTCGGATAATTGACAATGTGTTCAGTGTAATCCATCGCCAGGTCAAAACGCATATATTCGATAAAGCGATTAATTATCGCGGCGCCTTCGGCCTGCGTCAGCCAATCGCGCGGACGGATGTTGCCGTTGCTGTCACCGGAAATCAGGCCGATCCATTCGGCTACGTAAAGCTCTCGCCGAGCCCAGCCAGAAACAAGGTGGTCGTCGGCAAACGGCGTGACTGTGGCCGGATATATACCCATGTCCTCAAGACCAAGAGCACGTATCATCAATGCGATGGCCTCCTGACGGTCAAGGGGCTGGTCTATGTGAAAGTGGCCGTTTTCGCGCCCCTGGGCAAGCCCTACGTTGCGCGCCGCCATGATGTACGGGAACTCGGAGCGCGTATCGGGTACATCAGGAAATACAATTACGGGAACATTCCTGCGGTTGCGCACAGGCTGTGCGGCCGGTAGCGGCAAATTCATCGCGCGCGTCAGCGCCACGGTGAACTGGCCGCGCGTCATAGCCTGGTCAGGCCGGAAAAATCGCGGATCACCGTCAAGTATCTGCATACTAAACAGCCTTCCGACATCGTATTCCGCCGGATGACCACGCAGAAAACTCAAGTTCGGCGCGATCAGTTGCTCAAAGGTGTTGAATGTCGGAATAGACACGCGGCCTTCTACGTCATACTCCGAGAACTGGTGCGGCCTGTGGAATATATTCCACTCCATCGCCGCCGTGGTCTGCATTACCTCGCGGAAGTTGCCGATAAAGCTTATCATGGTCGGCTCGTTCTCCGCGAACTGCAAGGACTTTGACACGGAAGCCGACGGACGCAACTGCAGTTGAATTTCCCAGTTATCATCGGCAGAAGAGCCCGTGGAAGTTATAGTACTGTTGATGCGGTGCGTTTCTACGCCGCTCCACGCGCTGCGGAAACCGTAGAACGAACCCCAGCGGTCGTCGGTAATGCGGCGTCCGGGACTTCCGTCGTCCAAAATTTCCACGTACACAGCGCGAACGGAAAGGTCGCCGCGATAATAGGTTACGGCAGCGCGCCTATCTTCGATAACGGATACGACGAAGGAAGATTGATCGCGATCCAGCACATACTCCCTGCCCTCGATCCAGATGTTTTCCACCCAGTTATTAACGCGATAGTCGCGGATAACCTGGTTACCTTCGATACGGTAATTGATATTAAAGCTGATGTTGCGAAGTACCTCCACATCGTCGGGGGAAACGACGTCGCCTATGCCAACATTATATGATTCGTTGCTCAGCGTGCCAATAAGGCTGTCGTCGGCAATGTGGCGGGGAGTAATCCAGAGGAGCCCCTCAAACACGCGCGGCGTCCCGTCAAGGAACACAACCTCCCTGTAAGGCATGGGCGGTATCCCGCCTTGGTTACGACGGCGCGTTTCCTCGAGGGCGATGCGGCGCTCCGTGGTTTGCGGCAGACGCGTACCTGTCGAAATTCCACCGAAGAAGCCCATCTGCCCGATAACCGGGTAGTTCCCCACAGTATGCATCGGGGCATTGACCGCGCTTACAGGCGTGGCAAGCGTTCCGGTCAGAATAGCCGCGCAGATTGTTCCGATTAGTATTCGCGTAGCTCTCTTCATTTCGCTCTCCTTATTCAACCAGCACGATCAGTCCGTAGACATCAAACGGCGGGGTTATCGGAAACGTTGGCAGTTGTGGAACCATTACACGGATGTTCTCGCCGGGCTGAAGGTCCGCCAGACGCGAAACTTGGTTGTTACGGATCACTATTGTCGCGAGATCGACTTCGATATTTGCCGTTCTGTTTACGTTGCTTGCGTAAGACCACGCGCCGCTGACCGTGTTCCGCATTTGGGCGTTGTTTATGCGTATGGAACCCGAACCGCCGTCTATATCGGCGCTGAGGATTGTTCCCTGAACCGACCTGTTTCCCCACTGGAACGGAGGAGCGTCGGGAAGGGTAATAAGCTCTGCCCGCGCGCCGTCAACAACCACGGTAACGACCTCGTTAAGCAAGCTCTCCCAGCCGTCGGTCTCATAAGTTGTGAAATCGGCATGAGGGATAAATCCGCCCCTGTGACGGATCGGAGTGTCATGGTCGAATGTAAATATGCGTTCTATCGGCGTGTAGTTCCATTCGTTTCCGCTAAGCGTCGACATAGCTTCTACGGTAAAGGAACGGTTGTTGTCGATACTCATTATTCGTCCGGTTACGATGTGGGCGCCGACGATGCTCGGCATCGGGAAGATATCGACAATCGCGGCGCGGTTGCCGCCGTTCAGCGAAACTCGTACATAGTCGTTTGCGTGTATGTCGCCCGCAGACACCAGCCTGTCGTTGCGCCTGACAATTGTCCCTGAGTCGGTTGCAATTACGCCCTCGTTCAAAAGGATTGTAAAGCCGCCGGCATTGGCGGAAATCACGGTGTCGGAAGGCAGAAGCTCGTCACGGCCCGTTCTGAACGTCACCTTGCGCACTCGCGGCCCCGCGAAGTGATTTTCCAGGGCAATATAGACCTCCCCCCCGCGGCGCAGATGCTGAACCGCGTGGTCGAGCGAGATGCGGTTGCCGTCAAGGAAGTATTCGATCTCACGGCGCGCGATTGAGAACTGGGAAATAGTGTTGTGATTGCTCCAGCCTTGGGGCGTCAGTTCCTGGGCATTGTTTATCTGCAAAAGGTTCTGCGCGCGGTTTACGCTGCTTAACTGCCCTCTTACGATTGTTGGTATGAAGTGCGCTCCGCCCTCGATTATTATCTCCTTAATGGACTCGAGAACATGCCCCGGCTCAAGTATCGCGCGGTTTACGAGCATCCTGGCATAGTCGCCCACCTGGACGTCGGCCCAGGTCATCGGACGGCCGCTACCCCACGGGGTTATTGTGCTTGGCACGTCGAACGTGGTGGTCTCGCGATTTTCGTACTCGACAACCAGGGTATAGAAGCGGCTCGCGTCGTTGCGCGTGATGCTCAATATGCGCCCATGCCTGTAGATATGGTTGGGCGACGCGCTGATAGATATAATATTCTCGGGTGCGGCCGGGTCAAAGCGCATAAACACGATGTCTCCCGCCTCTATCTCGGAAATGTGAGCCTCCATAGGGTTGTAGCGGAAGTTTGTAAACATATCGGACAAATATCCGATCTCGTCGTCGGTCAGGTAGAACGGCTGCTTACGCACGGTCATCTGGCCGTCGATAAAGAAGCGCGTGACCTCCTGCCCGTGGACATTAAAATACGTTATATATCCCAGCAGCGGATTGTTGTCGATTACGATACCGCGTTCCTCCAGCACAAGCACAGGCTGGCCTATGAAGCTGACCCACTGAACAACGTTGTTACGCAGGGTCAGCTCGACTTCCGACCCAATGGGTATGTTTTGCTCGGCAACCCACCTAAGATCGATCATAAGGAAATGCATGTCTTCGTCGCCTTCGTCGTTGACGCCGTGCGCGGACTGCATAAGCGGATATGTTACGCCGCCGACGGTAATCGTGCCGCCGGCCAGATTTACAGCGGAAAGAACGCCCGCCACTGTCTGGGCGGTGGTTCCGGCGTCTCCGCTAAGTACGTTGATGTAGAATACCACGTTGCTACCGGGGCGCACAAGGTACTCGATTACGTCGCCTTCCTGCAGAGACATCATTCCGCCCACACTTCCTGCCCTGTAGACGACCGCATCCAGTATGTTAGGCTGTACGGCCGGGCTGGCGTTGCGGTTATCTTCAAATATGAGGTGATCTATTCCGGCGTCCGTGCGTATGTGGAAGGTGACGGCAGTAGCTCCGGTGGCTGTGCCGGCGACATGACCCCCGGTTATGGCGCCAATCGTACCGGTTCGCCGCGCAAAGCCGTGCATTTGCAGGAATGGGGGATCCATCTGCGCCGTGGCCGCCGCCATTTCAAAACCATTAATGGGGGCCTGCGGGTGCAGCAAACCGTCACGCCCGCGGATCATTCCACGCTGGAGCGCGCGCTCCATAGTACGGACGCGATCAATTGAAAGCTCTTCCCAATCGTCAAAATTAAAGGACGTCTGTAAAGCCTGACCTGTGTCGAAAAGCGCCGCGTTTTCAGTCTCAAGCGCCCTTACAAGCCAGTATGTGGCGTTTTCGCGCGTTGCGGGCGCGCCGCGCACAAAGTTCGTCTCGGGGTCAAGAAGCTCCTGCCCTTCGACGAGAGCGTCGTTGTACTGATCCTGGGTTATTATTTCGAGCTCCAGCGCCACGTTCAAGAAGGAAATATACCAGAGGTCGCGCATAGAAGTTCCCGCGGGAGCCGCACCCTGTACTGTCGCAAGGCGTTCCGCCGCCAGGGTTTCCCATTCCGAGCCTATAGCGCGGATAGCGAAGGCTATGGCTTCTTCATTGCTGATGTAGGCGTTCGGCGAGAATGTGCGCTCATAACCCCACAATATGTCCATGCCACCCGCCCGCACAATGGACTCTGCAGCCCAATGCCCCGACGGTATGTCCGAAAAGTTCAGGTTAGTAATCATGCTGCCGGCCTCGGGTATGCCCGTAAAGACGGCTTGAGGCGGGTGGTTCAAAATGGTGATATCCGCGGCCAGCACAGTTTGCGGCATTGCCGTAACACTCATGATTCCCGCCAAAAGGAAGGCTAAAGCTCTCTTCATCATTACCTCCGCTATAGTTCAACGCTTATAATAACGGCATCTTCAATGCCAAGGTAGCTGTCGTCAAAATGAAATATTGTGTTCCAGCCGCCGGTGTGCCTCATTTCAAGCTCTATCCTGAGGCTTGTGTGCGGCCTTACGTCCAGCTCGACCCGAACGGGCGAACTGCTGTTCGTCAATATGGGCGACGTGTAGATCAGCCTGTTTCCGCCGAAAACCCTGTAGATAAGCTCACCGTTGGAGCTTGTCGGCGGGTTGAGCGTTGCGCGGAACTCGATGTCGTTAATGCGCTCGAGGGGGTATACGACGTGATTTCTTCTCACGTCCGGGCCATCCCTCCACAGCCAGCGGTCCGTAAAATTAAGCAATACCGCGCTTCCGGCTTCATTCCCGCTTATGCTGAACCAATCGGCGTTGCCGACATATGAATATTCCATGTCGAGCAGGGACGACTCCACAGTCGGCAGCCTCGCGGGAGGCCGCTGCGCGTAGCGAGGGCTTGCGCGCTGAACCTGGCTTGCAGGAGACGCCGCTTGAAACTGCCCGGCGGACACAGGCATAACGGACGCTACGGTAACACCCGCAGCCGTCAGCGCCGCCATAACCCCTGCCATACATACCCTGAGATATCGCAGGCGTGTATACCTCCTCATACGACCCTCCCCTATATCATTCCAACTTCATTCAAATATATGTCAGCTATATGTCGTGATTTCGATAGTGTTTATGATTACGTCCTCAACCGGCCGGTCGCCAGGGCCTGTTTCAGTATTCGAGATCGAATTGACCACATCCATGCCTCTGAATACCTGGCCAAATACCGTGTGCATTCCGTCCAGGTGCAGAGTGCCTCCCCTGTCTATATACGCCTGCGCCAGATCCGCCGCGATTATATCGGCATACGTGATGATGTTGCCCTCTTCGTCTGTGAATGGGCCGTCCGGGCCAATGAGGGGTTCGTCCTGCATCTCGATGGCAAACTCAAAGTCCGCGATCTCGCCAGGCGTCAGCTCCGAGCGGTTTACGATATAAAACTGGCTTCCGTTGGTGTTTGGGCCGGAATTAGCGTAAGCCAGCGCGCCGGTAATGTGCCGGAGAGCGGGATTAAACTCATCATCAAAACGACCGCCCCAGATCGACTCGCCACCCATACCTGTACCGTACGGGCAGCCGCCCTGTATCATAAAATCCTCGATGACGCGGTGGAATATCAGACCGTCGTAGAAGCCGTTTTGCGCGTGAGTAGCAAAGTTCTCCACCCCGTTCGGCACAAGCTCGGGAAACAGACGAACCCATATCTCGCCGTGGTTTGTGTGGATGATGGCGATCTTGTCTCCGGGGGAGACTTCCTCAAGCTGCGGCGAAGGGGCAGGCGGAGCGGCCTGTGTCTGCGTCTCAGGTTCCGATTGCTGCTGTGCCGGCGGCTCTGAATTAGGCTGCTGCGCCGGAGCCGGCGTCGGTGGTACTGCGCACCCCGCCGCGCCGACCAGTAGCGCAAGCGATATCGTCATTAGTGTTTTGTATCTCATGTGCATCATTCTCCCATGGTATAGTATTTATAAAATTATATCATCAATTTCCCATTCTATCAAGATCATATTTTCACGAAGATTAATTGTAACATAACTGAAATTGATTTTATCGCGCCGGTGGATATACTTAATATGAAGAGGAGGCTGGCGTATGAAGAAATTTGTCACCGCTGCTTTGTTTGCGCTGATAATACTTGGACTTGCCGTGGAGGCGCGTCCTGCCGAAATATATGTGGCGGACGTAAGCCCTGCCGTGATATACCCGAACATCAGATTTATCGGTGATATGCCGCAAATATCCGGCCTTGACGACGAGCGGTTTCAGGAAGAAATCAACAACAGTATCCGGGACATCTACGAGCGATTCGAACTTCTGGCCGTCGAACACAACGCATTTCAGGTCGGCTTCAGCTTCGAGCACGTGCCGGACGGAAGCAATCACTTCATTAAAATATTCGCGGATATCACGGCCGCAAGCGAATCCCGGCAGGTTCAAACAGTCGGCTTTGACGCCGCAGGGGGAACCTTTCTCACGATAGAGGACTTTCTCGGCCCAAACGCCGTAGCTTTGACCGAAGACTACATCGCCGCGTATATGCGCCGAAATCCCGGGCTGTTCAATTCAGTATTCGGCGGACTTTCAGACAGTCCAAGCTTTTTCACGCGGGAAGGGCGCGTCGTATTCCTGTTCGGCCAGTCCGAGATTGCGCCGGCGCGCCTTGGCGTGACGCGGGTCGAGATAGACACGCTGATGGTGCGAAACGTCAGCTTTACCAGTGACGAATACATTACCGTCACAGACTTTATGGTGAAGATGATTCCTCTGCGCGAAGCGGCTGAGGGGCTTGGTTACTCCCTGGAATGGAGCACGGAGGACAGCGCTGTTATTGTGACCAAGGAAAGCTTTGAGACACGGCTGGAAATCGGCCGAAATTCATACGCTCTGCCGGGACGTCCCGATTCTATAGAGCTGGAGTCCGCGCCGCTGCTTCGTGATGGCGTTACATACGTGCCGATTTCATTTTTCGACGCGGTGCTGGGAGCGCGCCACTCCACGGACGGCCACAGAACAGTCACCATTTCAATCTACACAAATTAGGAGGGTATCGTATGACAAATGATGTGTCAGCCCGGCGCAAAAGCCTTTTGGGTCTCCTGCCGGACAGATCGTTAGCAATCTTGTTTGCGGGCGGCGAGTGCCATAGGAGCACGGACAGCCTGTACCGCTACACACCGAACAGGAATTATTATTATCTGACGGGGCTTCGCGAGCCGCGGGACATTCTCATGATGTCCAAGATCGACGGCCAAGGTCAGGTATATCTGTTCATCGAGAGGCCCGAGCCAAGAAAGATAATGTATCGCGGAGAAATGCCCACCACCGAACAAATGCGCGGCATGGCCGGCATAGACGCCGTTTATTACACCGACCAGCTTGACGAGATTATAGGGCGGATCATGCTCCGTAGCCGACCCGAAAACTTTTACGCCGACTGCGCAAGACAGGCTTTTAACGGCGCAACGGACGTAAGCGGCGCGTTTGTTAACAGAATGATGCAGGCCTACCCTCACCTGGCTGTCAGGAATGTCGGCGCAATCATCGGAAACATGCGGCGCGTCAAGACAGCGGATGAAATCACGAATCTGCGCGCGGCAAGCGACGCCACAGCGTCGGGAATGGCCGAACTCATCAAAAAAATCCGCCCCGGCGCGTGGACTTATGAACTGCGGGCGGAATTTGAGTACTATCTTGCGCGAAACAACATGGAAAACAGCTTCCTCCCGGTCATCACAACCGGCAAGGACACTCTGGCCCTCCACTATTACAAGGACGCCCGTCTTGAGGACGGCGATATCGTCTTGGTTGACCTTGGCGCCGAATACGAGTGCTACGGTGTGGACATTTGCAGAATCTACCCCGTAAACGGCAAATTCACCGACACCCAGCGTCATTGGTACGAAGCCGTCCTCGAAGCGGAACTCGAACTGATCGCACACTTAAAGCCGGGGTTTGACATGCGTGAAATCGGCCCCCTTGGCGACAAGCTGCTGGCCAAGCCCCTAAAGCAAGCGGGACTTATCACGCAGGACAGCGAAATCCGAAAATACCTCGACCACGGCATATACCATTTCGTCGGATTGGACGCCCACGACGCCGGAGACACCTGCGTCCTGGAGGCTGGTATGGCTCTGACGGTCGAGCCCGGCCTCTATCTGCACGAGTTCGGCATAGGAATCCGCGTGGAAGACAGCATACTAATCACCGAAACCGGCAGCGAAGTTATGACAAAGGGGCTGCTTTCGTCAGCACCCGACATAGAAAACTTCATGAGATAAACATTATAAGAGCCTGTCCGTGACAGGCTCTTAACTATTCCACCACCCGCTCGATCATCAGGGTGAGATTGTCCATCGCGGCCAGATCCACCAGGGAACCGTCGTCCAACATTCTTATGATAGGGCGAAGAGAGTAACGGGTATCCACAACTACGCCGGTTCTCTTGTTTGAAAGCTCCATAACGGTATTTACCGGGTACAGTTCAATTTTCTTGGCAAATGCGTTTACGACCTCGTAGTCAAAAGCGCGGCCAACGTCGCTCATAATGATTTCAAAGGCCACGGCCGGCGACATTGGCTTACGATATGACCTGAACGACGTAAGAGCGTCGTACACGTCCGCCACGGATATAATTCGGCTAAAAAGAGGTATATCGCTTCCACTGAGCCGATCTGGATATCCCGTACCATTAATCTTTTCGTGGTGGCTGGATACAACCTTCCACATAAAAACGTCGCCGATAGCCTGCTGCTTTAAAAGCCTTGCGCCGTTCAACGCGTGACCCTTCATAATTTCAAATTCTTCGTCGGTAAGCTTGGACGGCTTGTTAATTATTTCGGTAGGAATCGAAACCTTGCCGATATCGTGCATAACCGCACAGCGGCCAAGCAGTTTCAAGTCATCGCTGTTTATGCCCATCTCCTGACTTATGGCAATAGACAGAACAGCTACGCTCAGGGAGTGATGGTACGTGTACTCGTCGTGGCTCTTCAGGTCGGCTATGTGTATCATTCCGCCCTTTTCCAACGATACTGACTCAACGAGCTGATCCACCACATTGTTAAGATCCTTGACAATCTGGTGCGCTGTGACAAAACCATTTCCGGCAGCCAGGTCAAACAAGCCCTTTATCCCCGACATGGCTTCCTTGTGCAGGTCGTCGCTTATCACGGACTCTAACGGTGGGGCAAGGGGTATGGCCAATATGGACGGCTTCTCGATTTCTATTTGATTCTTCTCTGGAGGATTGCCGCTGTAAATAGAAATCGCGTCCAAACGATGGCTTCGCAGTTTATTGATTATGAATTCGGTTAGAGGTGTTTCTTCACGAGCCAGCATAACCTCATCGCCATTCTCGTTTTTGAAAAAAATCGGGGCAGCGGTAATCATTCCGACCTCAACATCTCTAACCGATATAGTAGTTTTATATCGCATACAATCACCTCATCCAATACTTCTGGCGTCAACCACTCGTTCGATCATTATGCTGAGGTTTCGTAAGTCTGCTAAATCAAGAAGCTTGCTGTCGTCCAACATTCTAAGCGTCGGGCGCATAGAGTTGCAGTTGTCAACCACTACGCCTATCCTCTTGTTGGAAAGCTCCAATATGGTATTAATTGGATACAAATCTATCTTTCTCCGAAAGGCATGGACTACATCATAATCAAATGCGCGGCCTGCGTCCCCCAGAATTCTTTCGAGAGCCATAGGTGGAGCCATAGGCGTGCGGTACGACCTGTACGACGTCAGCGCGTCGTACACATCCGCCACGGTTGTAATGCGGCTGTAAATGTGTATATCGTTTCCTTTGATACCCTTGCTATATCCCGTGCCGTCAATTTTTTCGTGATGACCCGAAACAACCTCCCATATCAAATCATCTCCGATGTTTTCACTCTTCAAGTACTTGCCGCCGTTTTCCGAATGACTCTTGATAATTTCATATTCCTCAGGGGTCAGCTTGGTTGGCTTGTTGATAATTTCAATAGGCGACATGATCTTACCAATATCATGCATGATAGCGCAGCGTCCCAATTGCTGCAGTTCGTGGGCGCTAAAGCTAAGCTGCTGCCCGATAGCGATTGAAAGCAAGGCTACGCTTAGGGAATGGTTGTACGTATATTCGTCATAGCTTTTAAGGTTGGCTATGTGTACCAATTCGTCCTTTTTTTCCGAAGAAACCGTCTCTACAAGCTGATCCACAACATTATTCAGTTCCTTGACCACTTGATACGCGGTAACGACACTGCTGCCTCCCGCCAGGTCGAACATGCATTGTATGCCTTGAATAGCCTCCTTGTGTAAGCTGTCGCTTACCACCGACTCCACCTTCGATATCTGAGGCTTGTCATCTTCCCCAGGCTTGTCCGCATAATCATCCTCAAACTGATATCCGTCTCCAAAAATCGTAAACTTACCTACGCCATGCATCTTTAGCCTGTCAATCATCCGTTCTGTCAAAACCGTATCGGCGCCGGTAAGCATAACTTCAAGTTTACGTTCATTTACGGCAAAAATTGGATCGGCAACAACAAGCCCAACCTCAGCATCTGCGATTGATATGAAAACTTTGCTACGCATATAATCACCTTGCTTATGCCAACTTGTCCACGGACTATTAAGAACCTGTACAAATAATAACACACTATAATGATGTCTTCAACTCTATTTTTACACAAATATTAGGACGTATCCCCATTACAAGATTGAAAATAAGAGGGAATACGTCATAACTTCCGATAGTGAACGTCATTTCAATCCATGACCGCATAGGTCAAAATGCACGAAAATTTGCGCTTTTGCGCTTCCTTTCACACTCATGACTCAAAGTACGTTCACTACAGACTGACAAAGAGTCGTTTACTCCAGCCAATATTTCTTGTCTTGAATATAGATTCTAATGATCCCTGGATATCATTTCCTTCAACAGCTTCTTCAGAGCCTTTTTCTCAATTCTGCTGACGTACGACCGGGATATCCCAAGCATGTCGGCAATTTCGCGCTGTGTTATTTCGTCCTTAGAGCTCAGCCCATAGCGCAGTTCTATAACAGTCACCTCACGGCCTTTCAACGTTTTTCGCATCTTATCCTTTAGCAGCTTTATTTGCATCTTGAGGTTTACCTGTTCCTCGATGGGAGTCTTTTCGTCCGCGATCTTATCCTCCAGAGTTACCTCGTTGCCTTCCTTGTCTATCCCTATCGGCTCCTGCAAATATACGTCATTATTATACTTCTTCGACGAGCGCAGATGCATCAATATTTCATTTGCTATTCCCGCACAACGGCTCTTAAAGCCTGTATTCAGCACCTGAAATGTCGGCCAGAAGCGACGATTTTTTGCCAATCCTGAAACTGACGACGAGCGGCGAAGAACCGGGGGCCCGCAAAGTCCGGCTTTGACTTCGTGGGGTAGAGTTCGACCTTCTAGGCGGCGTCGAGCGGTATTGTGCACAGGTTCTTAGTCTTCCTTTTTTACACCACCGTTAATGAAGGTGCGTTTCAATGCCTCCCCTGTCATCTGAGCCGAACAAGTACACATGAATACGCTCACCATCCCACACCACTTTTTTAACGAACGCACGCAGCGCCGCACGTTTTTGTTCAATACTCATCTCATCAAGGATATCACTGAAATTGGACAACATTTGCCGGATTATATCAAACTCTATATCTGACAGGGCATGACGGGCCGTCAGGCTTTCAAGTTCGATAATACGGCTCTTTATCACTTCACCCCTGCGGTGGAGTTCATCGATTTGCTTTACGATATAGTCCTCGGCGGATGTCCCCGCCGCTTTTAAGAGGGAGGACACAAGGGCGGATATTTCCTTATTGTTTTCGGCAAGGCTTACCCGCAGACGTTCCAAGCTCCCGTAATATTCTTCTCGATTTCTCTCAAACCGCTTTTTGCCCTGCTTCAACTGCCGAATAAACTCGGAGCTGTCTTCACCAAGCTTTTTTACTTCTTCACATACTGCTTTGTCAAGCATATTTCCATTGACGTTATTCATCTTGCATATATGGGAACGGCTCTTTTCCTTCATGGAGCAAAGATAGGTGTAAATTAATTCCCCTTCGGCGTTTTCCCGCTTACTAAGCTTAGGACGCATATAATCCTTACAGGTACAAAACAACATGCCGGAAAGAAGAGCTATGTTGCTTCGGGGCTTGCGGAAGGATTTAGAGCGGTTCTGATCCAAACATCCCTGCACCCATACCCAATCCGCTCCGCTTATCAATCCCACATGCTTGCCTACAGCCACAATCCACTCGCTTGCAGGGCGCACCTGGTTAGCCTTACCGCTTTTTTGAATTGTACGATTATATGCCATAATGCCGTGCTTATTATCGAAATCCGATTCCTCGGAAAACAGGTCGACATTATTGCCGGTCAGATAACGGTAAGCGTCCTTGTCGGCAATCATATACACGGGATTTGTGAGAATGTTTCGGAGCGCAAAGCGGGTAAAGGCTTTGCCGTTCTTGGTTTTATAGCCATTTTGGAGGAAGTACGTCTCTGTCTTTGTAAGGGAGTTGGTTTCCAGAAAAATCTTGAAAATCTGACGGACAGCCCTGGCCTCTTCCGGTACCAGCTTCAGCTTGCAAGCTTTTTTGACCTTGCCCTCCACAGTTATATTCTGCACGCTCTCGGAAACATAACCAGTAGGCGAAATACCCCCAAGCCAGCGTCCTGTTTTAGAAAGCTCCTGCATGTTATCCCGTATGCGCTCGGCGATAGTCTCTCGCTCCAACTGAGAAAAGACAGATGAAATATACATCATAGCCCGCCCCATAGGGGACGACGTATCAAACTGCTCTTTTATGGAAACAAAGGAAATACCAAGCCCGTCCAGTTCTTCAATCAACTTTGCAAAGTCCCCAATGTTACGGCTGATTCGATCCAGACGATAGCAGACAATGGCAGAAAAAGCCTTTGCCCTGGCATCGGACATCATACGCTTAAACTGCGGCCGTTCAGTATTACCCCCAGAAAATCCCTCATCCTCATAGACAAGAATATCCTCGGTCTTACAGCTCTGAAAATGAGTACCGATATACTGCCTGCAAAGTTCAATCTGATTTTCTATACTCTCGCCCTTGCCTGTGAGCTTGGATTTTCTTGAATAGATAGCGATATTAGTATTCACGGCTGCCTCACTTGTTACATGTTGTTATCTTGATACTATTATAACATAATGTCTGTTAATTGGAAAGAAAAATTTGACGGCGCTATAGTAATATATCTCTCCATCAGTAACATGCGTCGGGGTAAACAACGGGAAATCTCCCGATTTCCCGCACCCCTCCTTTGTTACTGTTTCGAAGTCATATTGCTATACGAATAAATCAGGGCTGCTGCAGCCCACTTTTGTGGTTCCGCAACAGCCCCAAGCTCTTACTTTGCAAATTTCTGAACAGTTGTGCTTTCAACCGTACCTTCTACATATTTGCTTTCTGATTTGGTGTAAATATTTTGTCGGCAAAGATAAATACAATGGCTTGAATTGCCGCTATGGCGGCCATCCAAATCGTCCAACCGTCAACCATTTGCATAGGCTGGCCAAAGTTCTGTGTAAGAACGAACATTGCCATCGAAGCAACGGTCAGAACGGCGGATGCAAGCACTGCATTGCTGTGATACTTGGCTACCTGTCCGACGGATTTCTTTTTATTCTTGAGCAGCTTGGTTAATGTCAATGCTGCGGTTAAAGCGCACAGCAGCAAACTAACCAGTGACCAGCCGCTTCTGTTTGGTACGGGTACTGCTGCAGCCAGAGGAATAGCCGCGTCTTCTATTTCCACCAATTCAACGGATTCCGAGCCTGGTTGTGAAGGAGGCGCTTGAGCCAATGGCAGCGGCAGATCTCCTATTTCCACCAATTCCGCGTCAGTATCCATGTCTTGTAAATCGGCAGGTGCCGGAAGTACAGCCAGCGGTATCGGCAGATCGGCTATTTCGATTACCTCTTCAGCTTCAACTGCCATTTCGACTTCTTCCGCAGTTACTTCGGCTGCTGCCTCGGCTATTTCGGCTAATGCATCGGCTACCTCTGCCGGCCCATCTGCCTCGGCTGTTGCCACACCTGCTTCGTCCGCTTCTGTTGTCGGCGGAGCGGGTGGAGCAGGCGGAGCTGGCGTTTCGGGTCCGGTACCAGGGCCCGGACCTGGACCCGGTCCTGGTGGGTCAGAGCCATCTTCTGTTTCGCCGCCGGAGTCTCCACCACCCGCTGTTACGGTCAAAGCGCCGTCTACAGTGATGATGTTGTAGTTCACGGTTACATCTTCACCACCCAGCATTACGACCGCTGTGCCTGTTACAGGTACGGCTATCGTACCGGGCGCCGTCAGTTCCGCTGATGCGCTCAGTCCGCTTAGTACCGCGCCGGCCTCGTTTCCGTCAGACCACTCGTAGGTAAAGCCGTCTACGCTGTGAACTGTGCCGTTAAAGGCAAAGGAGCCGCTGTTCGCCGTCACCGTTACGGTGATACGGTCATCTCCCTCAAGAGGCGTTACCGTAAGAGTACCCGGTACTGTGATGACGTTGTAGTTTACCGTTACGTCCTCGTCACCCAGCATTATGACTGCCGTGCCTACTACAGGTACGTTTGTCACACCATCCGCCGTACGTGTTACTTCAGGCACGCTCAGGCCGCTAAGCTCTGCTCCTGCTTCGTTTCCGCCTTCCCATACGGTGGAAAGTATACCGCTTACGCTGTGCTCCGTTCCGTCGAAGGTGAAGCTGGCGCTGTTCGCTGTTACCGTTACTTCGATGCGGTCATTCTCATCTAAGTCGGTGATTGTCAGCAGTCCGTTTACGAACCGAATATCGTAGTTTGCGGTTGCGTTCTGGCCGCCTATCGTTACGACCGGCGTTCCGCTTACTTCTATCGCCGCTGTTCCG
>Ga0131853_10003669_pt1 | contig 27588 bp, 10 predicted proteins | sample TergutLab28metaG_FD_92764 | JGI IMG/M metagenome (GOLD analysis project Ga0131853, IMG submission 92764) | Labiotermes labralis P1 segment gut microbial communities from Petit-Saut dam, French Guiana - Lab288 P1 (version 2) (version 2) | ecosystem: Host-associated > Arthropoda: Insects >...
ACTGGGAGAAATAGTTCCTCCACCTAACCACAATACTGTGGGAGTCTGCAACTAGGTCACCTTTCTCATCCTTAACTATATTACATCTAGGCTGGTACCCCTTCTTAAAGTCATTGATGCCCCCATACAAATCATATAATTTTAAATTCTGCCATCCTCAGGGAAGCTACACACACATCAAGCATGCTACACATCAATTTTCACATTCGTGCCATGCATCGTGATATTATCAAAATTTTTTATTCACCAACTAATGCACAAGTGATTGTCTTAAAACAATATTAAAATTTACATTAAAACAGCTCCGACATGTTTCAGTGCAGGCTCACTATCCTCAGGGAGCACATTATTCATGCTTGCTAAGGTTACTCTTTTTAAAATAGCCAATTATGGTACATCAGTGTGTGATTAATTTGGTGGTGATGTGGCTGCATATATTAGTAGGTTCCGAACAGTGCAACATACACACACCAACAAGGACCTACTAATATATGCAGCCACATCACCACTTAATTAATCACACACCCATGTACCATAACTGGCTATTTTAAGAAGTGTAACTTTAGCAAGCATGAATAATGCGGTCCCTGAGGATGGTGAGCCTGCACTGAAACATGTCGGAGCTGTTTTAATGTAAATTTTAATACTGTTTTAAGACAATCACTTGTGCATTAGTTGGTGAATAAAAAACGTTGATAACTACACATAAAGTTTAAAACTTGCTAAAATACAATAGATTACAAGTGCAAAACTCATTAAATGTAGCATTCCACAGCTAAATTGAGACTGCAAAGTGGCTGAATGCAAAGACATGTTATAATAGAGATAACCCTTGTTATCCAACTCTAATTTGTTCCTGAAAATGGGTCTGAGAGCAAAAAATCAGACAGCAGGATCATATTTTCCATTATTTTAAATGGTAAAAATAACGCTGTGTTCCCAGCTCATTTCGAAACCCCCAATGAATTTCCATACGGTTCCAAAATTTTACATTCATTGTTCCGTGCATCATTGTAATTGTTCCAAAATAATTACCAACAAGATGACACTTATTGACTATCCTTTATTTCACGGTTAGTCGTCCTTCACTCTACATGTTTTGAGCTTCAGGGAGCTCATCATCAGGAGTTCACTTTTTTTCTGTACAGGCAGTCTCTGGCATACTGTGTAATCTTTTGCTGTATTCACCCGTTCTCCTTCATGTTCTGTTCCCGGCTAAAAAAACGCTATAGAACAGTCCAACACTGATTTATGAATAATATTAAACATACAAACGACCAAGTATGTAATTAGTAAGCAATGAATGAGTCAAAATATAGTTATTGTATCTATTGATTGAAGCGAAGGAGACAAGCAAGGTGAGGTGGGAGAATGGAGAACGAGTCATTGATCATAAATGGTGGGTGAAGTTGGGTGAGAATGAGCAGGTGAAGAGGCAACTAAAGGGTGTTCATTAATGTCATAAACTTTCTCATTAGCCCTCGATATGAAATCTGTTGGATGCGGAGGTGCAATAGCAGGAATATGAGGTGGGTTACGAATTTCAGTATTAATATCTGCAAGTTGCCATAGCAAAAAATCACAAAGCAAGACGGTGGATAGCCAGCGCTGAATGTACATTGTAACAGTATTACATATATATCGTACTGATTTTTAGTTACATTAAAACTATAAAATCATAAAGTATGGTTACAATTCTATTTCAGCATTTAGAATTTTAACCTAAGTTCACCATTTCATGTTTTAAATTTAGCTGTAAAATTCAATGATATATGTAATATTATGCCTGATTTCAGGCTTCTACCTTAAGTAGCTGAGAATCGCGCTCTTCTGGGTTATTTTGCAGCGAGTAGTGGTAATTTCTTACCGACGTTTCTGGACAACATATCAGTTCTATCCACAGGGCTCAAGAATCTAAAAGAAAGCCTTTTGCCCCAATATAGAGTTTATATAGAGAAGAGTGTGGGTGGTGAGTCTCAGTAGTGTGGTGTCAGCAAGTAGGGTTGATGCAAGTGGTTGGGAGGGAGGAGCAGGTGGTAGTCAATGCAACTTTGGAGAGAGATGTTCCTTGACAGAAGAAATTCTAACAGGAGAACACTCATATGAGCAAAGTGGGTGGAAGGAAAAGGAAAGAAAATGCAGTATTTGATTAATAAATGGATATTATTCCACGGTAAACATACCATTTGCAGAGCCATGATACATCAGGACCCAATTGTGGAGTAAAGGACAGGTATAAGGTGAGAGACAAAGGAGATTAGAAAACCAGAACTAAGAACAAATGAGTAACAATCAGTACAACAAATGGTAATAAATAGCAACATAAAAAAAGAAGTGAGGTAAGTGTTGTAGTCCAGCATTACTCTATGATAAAATTACCATGAGCAGAGCTGGAAGACCCAGGGACAGAATAATGCGGACTGAAGAAAAGGAGAAAATCTAACGGAGGAAACAGATGAGAACAATGAACAATTCAGTAACACTGAAATTCAGAGGGGGGGTGTAGTCTCTCAGTAATAAACCAAACTAAAGAGGGATGAAATAAAATTTAATAAAAATGCATAGAATAAATAATTTCAAAATACTGTTGTTTAGATTAACCCATAAGATATCTGAAGCTGTTACATATATTATATAAGCTGTGATTGTATACAGAACTGATATTAATAATTCACTGGCTTTGTTACAAAACATCACAAAAGCTGTGATAGAACAGAACAAAATATTTCTATTATATCCTAGGTTTTATTATTTACAGTAACTTGTGTACCTCTAGTCAGTTTTGGATTTGGGGTTTCCATTTAAAAAAGCATAGCTCTTACAGAAACCTCAACCACTGTCTAGTTTGCACACAATTTTGTTAGCAATGAGATTCACAAGCCTCTCTTCACCTTTTGAATTAAGGTGCAACCCATGTCTGGTGTGGATACCTAAGGAAGACACATCTATTAGTCCCATGTGGGATTTGTCCACAATCCAAAGTGCACGTTGAAGTTTCCAAGTACTCTGATACCTGTTGGGCACAAAACAAAAAAACATTCAACTGTTCAAGAAAATGGTGAATCTACATCTTCTGGTACGTGCCACTGCGCTGGGGAAATGGTTCCCAACTTTGGAAAGGGTATGTAGTCAAACACAACTATGTCAATTAAGGTTTATTTAATGGCGATACTAAACAACTACATGTTTCGACCTTTACTGGCCATCTTCAGGTTGTCTTCAACAGAACTTAAGGTCCTACTATATACATTGTGCACACACGTGGTGCAGAGATTTCTACATATGGGCCTTATTGCGTAATGTAATTTCTATATGTAGTGGTATGCTCAGACTAGAGGCAGAATAGGGTCTGGTGGCTAGTGTCAAGTTTGAAGGTTCTTGGTGCACTGGTATTATGAAGAGGCATGTTCCTCTTCCTTCCTCTTAATTGGGGTCGTATTGCGGGGAGGCCTGAATGACCTTGGATGTATGGTCCCTTGCTTACGATCCAGGTGTTGGTGTGTTCCCAGCTCCCTCCGGTTTTACCCCTGGGTGGGTGTATGTCCATGTGGGTGGTGGCACACTTTGTTGTTGCCGTGTACTGTTTCTCACTGTGTATAGCTGTTTTCTTCTCTGCACTGCACTTCCAAGATGGTTCCCAATGTTTTGAAGGAAAATATGGCCTACATATTCAGGTGTTAAGTGGTCCATGAAGAATTCTTCATTGGACATATTCCTTTGCATCAGGAACTCACCCACCAATGCAGCTCACATCCTAGAAGACCACTCTTCAGTTCCACCACTGTCAAAACCTACAAACCCACAGTAATGATTCTTTTTCATTCAGCAGACATCCTAAACAATGATGGGGATAGCCCATGTTCCTGCAAAGAGGATGTCACAAATATAAAACAGGTAAAAGCCCAGGATATTCTGAGGCTGATCTAGTTGCTGCTAAGAAAAGGATCCTCCAGATCTAACATCATACATGTCAACATTATTTCAGAACTTACAGAAGAACTAGAAGGATAACCATGGTGTTAGCCTTAAGAAAGATCAGTGACTGTTTGAAAACTACTACTCAGTGCACAGCCACATCAGATTTTGTGTTATCTCTGTCATTCCTGCATTCTTACTTTTGCTGATGGAACTGTTTATTATATAATGTTCCATCATTTAAAAACTGCACACAAAAACCTCACCCACACAACATCTGGGCAAAAAAAGGAAGTTTATTCATTTATTTATTCATTTACCTGCATTCCATAAATCCCAGTAACGTTACGAAAAACCATACAATATAGAATTGGTCAATGCAACTGGATATTTGCTTATAAAAAGCATATGTCTAGCTAAATAAAAAATAAAATAATAAATTTATGTTAACTATAAATATGATAAATTATATGAAGAATATTAAATACTCTTATTTATAAAGTTATAAAACAAAAAATCTATGAAAGTATATATGGACCAAGATCTTAGGTTAAATTCCAATCAAAATATTCATCTGGTGAGTAACATCAGTTTGTAAGCAGAAACTGTTTTAAAGTGGGTCTAAATTGTTTCAGTTCATTTGATAAAATCTTAAGGCTATTTGGAAGATGATTAAAAACCTTAATTCCAAAATAATAGGCCCCATTTTGAAAAGTTAATTTTCATATAGGAGGGTGTGGGTGTAAATCAGTACTATGTCCGGTACTGATACTAGGAACATCAGAATTTGATTTATATAATTCTCTAATCTTGACTACGAATAATAATAGGGAAAATATATATTGATTCAAGTGGAAGGATATTTATTTTATTAAATAATATATGATGTGAATCTCTATTTCTTGAATTCATAATAACTCTGATTATTCTTTTTTATATGTTAAAGATATTATCGGAAGAGGATGAATTGCCACAGAAAATTATACCATTTCAAAATGGGATTAACATAAGAAAAATAAATCATCCTTGCTTATTTCTTGAGACATGAAAGGTTGGAAAGACCTAATTACATAACGTGCAGTACCTGATTTTGACATTAACTGATAATATGGTTATGCCATGATAATGAACTGTCAATGAATAACCCAAGAAATTTGGTGCTACAAGTGTTATAATTTTGTTTGTACTCATAGCTCATACCTACATGTTAATGTTAATTTTATGACTAATTCAGTCATTAAATATCAACAATATGTTTCATCAAAATTTGATGATAATAGATTAATTCTAAACCAGTCATTAATATTTCCAAATACCTTATTAATGCCATTTGCAAATTCTGTAGGACTGTGTTTAGTGATAATTATGTTTAGATATATTAGATACAGTTTTTGGTAGGTCTTTTATGCATAGAACAAAAGACAAGGACCAAGAACTGAACCCTGGGGAACATCTTGTTTACTAACCTCCATCCAGAAAAGGAAGTGTTGGAATATTTATTATCTGTCACAATTATCTGATATCCAATGTTTATATAAGATTATACAAAACTTTAGTTTTACCTATAATTCCACAAAACTCCAATTTTGATAACAGTATATCATGATTCACAGTCAGAGGCATTCTCCAAGTCACAAAATATGCCACCAACTAATAATTTATTATTTAAGGCTGATAATATATCAACTATTAATTTATTAGAGGATTTTTGGTTGATGAATTACATCAAAAGCCACATTGTTAGTTTGCTAAAATATTATTGTGTTGTATGTGTTGATAAAGTTTTGAATATTCAAAGATTTTCAAAAATGATGTAAGAAAAGAGATAGGTCTAAAATTAGATGTTAGTTCTATCACCTTTTTTATACAATGGCTTAACTACTGAAGATTTTAAATGAGTTGGAAAAGTAACTGTTGAAAGTGATTTATTACATATGTAAGTCAAGGGAGAGAGGTAATGAATTAACTACAGAATTTTAGAGCCTGAATAAAACTAGTTAATCATGGAATATTTTGCAGACTTCCTGATATCATGCAAGTGATATGGTGACATTGCAATAAGTCCACATACTGATACCTGTATTGTTACTTCAATAGCTAAGCAACAAGTTTTTCTTAACACAACAGTAGCTAGTAAGATTTGAGGTGATGAGAAGTTTTAAATGTTCCGTTTGAATTCAATTTGGACTGTTGCTACAATGCTATTATAAAGTATACGTACCAAGCAGTATCTGCTGCACTTATTGGTTATTTGCACCATTAGACTGTTAAGAAGTTATGCACATACTCTGTTAAGTACATGGCTTAATGATAGGAATCCCTGTACTAGAATAAATTCACAGCAGCAGCAGCAGCGGCGGTAGTGGCAGTGTCGGCAGTGGTGGTGTCAGCAGCAGCAGCAGCAGAGTATGGAAAAAATTGTATGAGCAGAAAACAAATATGGAGCCTATGTCACACTTAATTCTTATTTTTCAACATTAAATATAGCCTGTGCATGACAAACAACCTAACACTAGTGTTCACTCTAATCATAAGATTGGAGACATTTTTTGATAGACATGTAACCATGCAATCCTCATTTTTCTATAGGCAGGTGTTAATCTGCGATTTTAACAGTAGAAGGACTCACTATGCCATGTGGTGGGAAATCCTTCTCTTAATAAACTTTAACCTTGTCTAGAACAAAGTGAAATGACATGTGTTTTGTTGAATGCACCCCAAGTTTCCATAACCACAACAGAAAGCAACATTCTATACAACATTTTGATCTGTGCTGTGGACAAGGAACACCAATGTGCAAGAACTAAATCCCTTACTAACCTATGCACTACTGTTGGGCTTTCATCCTTGTGTACTAAGCTGAAACCCAACCCATTGAGATAATGTTTCCAACAGCAAACCATGGTTCTACCAGGTTGAAAGTTTTATGAAACTAACACACAAACTGTAAGCAACGGTCAACATTTTACTAATAATTTACACGTACACTGTACATTAATAACAAATATGAAATATTGCTTTCTTTGTAACAATTTGTAAATGTTCACTTATGAATGTGAAAAAATATAATAAGACAGATTTTATTACTGCATTACAAGAAATGTGACTTCTGTGTCTCACAGATTAGTAGACATTAAAATGCATTGTTTAGAAATGTCAGTGCAATTCAACACCAAGACATATGTTCATGATAGCCTTCATGTTACAAATGTCACATCACAGAACAGGTACAGAGAACTGATAGGACATGTCAGCCAGACTTAACTACTCTACATAGGAAGCTGGCATCTTTAAGGTAATATAAACAAATATTTGACAAGAGCATATGCTAACTTTTGTCCAGAATTCTTGAGGGACAGGAAGGGCTTAGAACATCAATGAATAATTAAAAACTACCACTACAAAACTAAATTGTTTGGCTCACAAAATGTCACGAAGTCTAGTACAAAGTCTTTCCCTCAACAGATACAATCTTCCCCCTGTAAATGACCATGGTAAGTATACTCACATGAAGCTCAGTTACTGTATATTTCAGTATCGAAGCAAATGTACCAAGAGATTATTATGGAAAAGTGCTCAAACATTACAAAAAAATGTGAACATGAACTTACAAGTGTCATGTATACATGCGGGACTGTCACTTATTGAATGGCTTGCCCCACTGTCCCACAAGATGTGCTGTAAGGACACATATCCTCCATTTGACTGGCCCTGATGTACCACCTTGACAAAATTAAATGTTCAAGTGGTTTCTGTATCCAGCACAATGAATATCAAGACAATGACACAGATCACATAATAATAAAGTTCATGATCTATACACATCATCTCATATGACAAGGGTCATTACATGAAACAGGACTGAGCTTAACATTCAACTATGAACACAAAAACAAGAAACACAGTCTTACAGCACTGCATATTACCACATACTTTCTTATCCAGTGATACAAACTAGAAACCAACAAATACACTGTTTATACAGAGGGAGACAATCCTGCTTGTCTTCAGTCAATCTTGTACAAGTTTTGGCCCAGCAAGGCCATTATCATGGAGTTCTGAAGTAGATAATGAGAAATGTACAAGAAGTTAACAGTACATACACCAATACAACAGTTTCACATATAAATATAAAGTAACTTGTGATTTAATTTAAATATCATTAACCTATGACCTTTTTGAATAACTATTTTACTACTAACAGTTATATAGATGTCACATAGATGATAATATTGTTTTTTCTTCAAATTACTATTTCAACATCTATTAGGTATGTCTCCCTGTAAAACAGCGCAGTTTGTTGGTTTCTAACTTGTATAAGAACAGAGGTTAGTTGAGAAACCTACTGGAAAACAATCACACTACAACCTGAGTACAGAAGGTGCATAGGATTAGTTCCAGTGGCAGGATTTTCAGTACATGGCTTGTACCTACAGATTATATTACCAGTTAAAACTAATATGTACTGTATTCTGCAATTTAGACATTGAAATGATGCATTAATTATAGTTTTACACACTACGAAATGGTCACTTTTCTGCAATATGCACCAATCTGGCACTTGCTGTATGGTGCAGACATGACATTTACTGTTATTCCACAACAGCTGGCAGCTTTTACATTTTACAGCACACATCATGTTATGTTGCATTTTTGCTATACTTATAAAAAAGTTGACAAAATAATTCTGCAATGTCCTATCTTTAATAACTAGATATTCAGTTCTTGTTGTGTCCACTTAGCATGTTCATGCCAGGACAACCCAAGGGTGGAGGGTGGATCACTCTATGTTTATACAGAGACCCACAGGTTGTAAGTCACATGGACTGAACTCTTATAAAAAAACCAAACTCCTGTACATGAAATAGAATCTTATCACATTAATTCTCAACAGTGCTTATATCAGTCCCATTCTCAACCACAAAAATACATTTATCTCTTTCTGTCACCCTGTCAAACCCTAACCTGGCCTTCCCTCTGTTATAAGAGTCTGGGTCACATACACAGCAGATCTCTTTATGTCAATTTCACAGGGCACAAAGAATGGGATTAAGTATCCTCTTATTTATATCTATAGGAAAATTTTAAGACATAATTAGGACTCTGCTCTATGGAGTTTGTTAACAGAATTAGGATGCACAAAAACCATCTTACAGTAACGTACACACTCCAAACACAGGTGATCAAATGGTGCAAACATAATGTTGCCTGCTTTCTAAATCATGTACTTTTATGCCTGAAGATGTTCATATAGACCAAAACAAGTACCACTGTTGAATACAATCACCTGTTATCTTTGACACTACATACAAATTACCACCAATTTATTATAAGTACAATGGAATGAACTCCATCAAAACATGTACTGTTTCTTGTCTGTAGACATTCCAACTGTGTGCCACCAGACCAGTCCAGAAAACTGCAGTCAACATGCTGCAATTTTAGACAGTCTATAGTAATAATAAAATGAAGAAATGGCTCTAAACTAACAGTCAACATGCTTCCTGTTACCTTTGTGAAAATGTGAGCCAAAACCTTATTTTAAATACTGTACTTCCTCGAATGCAGGACAACATTTTTCCCTTAAATATGTAAGGTCATCTTAAATTCGCATATGAAGCGCTCATATGGACCATGCCAAACTGGATCTCTCTGAACCAAACTGTGTGGAGCCAAACCAAGGCCTGCATCATAATGTCATGTTAGGTCTACACTACAGTGAGATATTATGCAGCGTAAAGTGGTAATTCCGCACCAATGTTTCAGGACAACCTATCAGTCCCGCATTCAAGGGTAAAGAAAATCAAAACAGAGAACAAAACATGAGGGGAGTTTAATGACACAATCTTTTTTCAGTGGGGGAACTTCGTCTAGGATCTAATTTTTTAAAGAAGCACAACGTTTCGGACGCCAGTTGTGTTTCTGTTTTCAAGCAAAGAAGCACCTAACCTGGTGGACCCCTTAGAATGAGTTATTCTCAATCACTGGGCACCACAGAAACAGTAATTTGTTAAGAAATGTACCTGCAAACACATCTAGTCCAAGGATAGTAACAGGAAAATTGCTATTGAAAAATTAACTATGAGATTCAAAAATAAAACCTGGACCAATCCACAAATTAAAAATCATAAAAGGAGCCAGATACTCAGACTGATCAGACCACAGACATGATACAAAAATCCAGAACACGTTAGAACAGATAGAGCATATGAAGTTGACTGTGTCGGGTTGTGTAATAAATACATTTCACATGCCCCATTTGGATGAGATCCCTTTGGGATCACATAAATCAAAGCAGATTTTTGTATACATGGTGCAGACAAAATATAAATTGCTGTGAGCTTGTACTTTAAGAGGCCCACTGTCACAAAGCTTTAATAGCACATCACTGTAAATTGATGCTTCTCAACTTTGTGTATTCCAGAATTTTAATGTTGTAATTACACCAGTGAGGGCAGTCAGTACTTTGATTAGCATGTTGGACTTGTATGTCTGTTCTGTCAGATCCACTGAGAATGACACTCCAGTGCCCAAACACATACGAGTTTCTTTATCGTTGCACTGTGCATTTTGTAGTCATTTAATTAGCATACCAACCAATGAACATACATAAAATTTCATATTAACCCTTTCTACGAACTCGTAAACACAACATGAATCCTTCCACATAATCCATAGCCAGTCTCAAGCAACATAACACACGACGCACACCCATAGACAGGCACATTCTCAGCAACGTACTCCTACACAATACAGTAAGCATAAACCTTGCTTCAATCCAGATAGCCTATTATTTGGGTACAAAATTCAATTAACACTATTTTATTTTGACAATCTTACTAAATTATTTTGATAATATACTTAATAAGTATATTTTATATTACAGACACGTGCCACAGCACCCTGTTAATATAAGGAAATTAATCAGTGAGTGTTTTTAAAATGTGACTTTAGCAAGGAACAGTGTAGCTCCCTGAAGATGATCTTAGGATCAAAACATGTTCGAGCGATTTTAAGTGTTTTAATATGAAATTTTATGTATGTGCATTAGTTGGTATGCTAATAAATGACATACGAGTTTCATACCTGTCATGAATTATATTCTATGACTTATATTTTATTGAGTGCATTTGTCAGTTGATATAGAGAAGACAGTGTGCACTGACAGACTCATCCACTGCCCTTAAGGTAAAGGAAGAACCAGTAAATACATTGCTAGTGCAAGTGTATGTGCCAACATATAAATTGTCAGAACTGCAGGACACAGTTGCAAGAAATTCTTCAAGATGGAAGAGGTGGCACAAATTAAATCATAATATGGCACTGGGACAGTGTGGTCAGTGGTAAATTGGACTGAAACACTGTTAGACCACAAGGACTGGGAAACAGAAACCAGACACATGAAATGCTCATCTACTTCCTGAAATTGTGTGAATTGTGCATTTATATTGATTCTACTTTTATTAACCAACACATGCACAATATTTATGTTAACACTTATTCAGATTAAGATATTGTGATCAAACAAAATACATCAAAACAACCCAAAATTCTGCACATACATTATATATCCTGAACAAGACAAATGAGTATGCAGCAAAGAGGACACTATGGAATTCTGAAAATATGTAGAAAGAGACCAAAAATGAATGGCTGGGAATCACTTTTTATACAAACCTACCAGCAACAGGGGTTATTGATAAAACAGCAGGTCAATAACTTCAATCCCATTATGCACAGGGCAGTAGCAAGATGATGTCACATAACCACACATTCAACCTCTGCTCAGTTCCCTGCAAGCCTTCAAGTAAGAAGCTTCACAGCCAGGGAAAGCCTATCACCTTGCTCCACATTTTCACTATTAGAGTATTATACATGTACTGTGATTCATTTACATGATTGGGTACTCAGGGCACATAAAACCACACTGATGATTGTACATAAAGCCACTACATGTGACTGGCACTTATTGTGTACTGAATGTAATTAACACAAACTTTAAGAACTGTAACCAACTTGCTGTACAATACCATGTGACATTTTAATCTTTCAATCATATTGTGACATCTGCAAATAAGCTAATTTTACTGTAATAGGCTTAGTAACTTTAGTATCCAGAGAGACTCCCTGATGATGATGCTCATACATCAAAACATGTAGGAGTGTAAAAAGGAGGAGAAAAGTGTTAACAACAAATATTGTGCATTTACTGGTTAATAAAAGAAGAGGTCATCTACTTCTTTGAAAGAAATTGACTTGCTATCACCAACACAAGGTTTAAACGCCAAAGAAAAGACGGTACTTCTGGAAAGCACCAGGAGACTGAAATTGACATAAGTTGGACTATTTACTTGTAGAATGGTGGTTCAGCAGCAGTGTGAAGGCCTGCAGCAGATACTGACCCTGACCACAACCCAATGGTTCTAGATATCTGCACCAGAATGAAGAAAATCATATGGTTCCAAAATAGGAAACCAAGATGGGATCTGGAGAAGTTACATGCTCATGAAAAATACTTGGTGAAGCTGTATGTGAAAATAAGAATTTGGAACTACAATGGAACTATATCAAAATGTGTGTGAGATACTGTGAGAGAGTCAGTGGAGACATTTAGAGGAGTGCAAGAAAGCCATGTGTTACACAGGAAATGATCATTAATATGGATGAATGAAGTGGAAAATGTCAACTATGAAGACAAATGAACAACTACACAAGACTGAAGAACAAACTGAAAAGAGTCACAGACAAGGCCAAAAATGACAGCCATATGCGATAAGATGAAATCAAGGTACTTCAAAGAACAGAACATTAAGATCTAATGTTCTTCAAGGAGAGGAACTAGTGTGGAAAGAAAACCATGAGATTCAAAACATTGCTATTGAAGAGCCTAAAGGGAATGTAATAGCAGATAAGAGACAAGTTCTGAAAATTTGGAATTATGTAACAGAGCTATAAGGTTGACCTAATCAACCAAAAACCTATAAGTCAAACCTGAAGTGAAGTAGATAAAGATCAGAAAGGCCCTTATGTTTTGCAGAGTGAAGTGGAAAAAGCAATTAAGGAGATTAGAGATAAGAAGGCTATAGGAGATGATGATGATGTCCCTGTGGCTGTGCTGAAGTTACAAAGATTACTTCAAAGAAGCCGAAAGCTACAAAATGCAGCAACCATCACACAATCAGCCTAATTGCACATGCAGCAAACATAGGAGCAAGGATAATTAGAAAAAGGCTTGAAAAGAAGAGTAAGGATGTTTGGAGAAGATCAATTTGGATTCAGAAGAGGAAAAGAAACTAGAGGTGCAATAGGGATGCTGAGAGTGTCAGAATGTACTTTGGACATAGATGTAAGTTACTTAAACTTGCAAAAATTTTCAGCCATGTTAGTATAACTGAAATTGTCAACAATAGACTTTTATTCACCAAGCATGGACTGTATCTAAATGAATCAGGTAAAGAATTATTATCAAACCAATTAGTACTACATATATTTTCAATATTGGAAGCAATCAGTGTTAATTCCATAACTCTTGGGTGGTATGACAAGAATCCACAAGTCAATGCTTCTTCAATAACAAGAACTTCCCATACACTTACCCATATCAACTGCTAGTTGCCAACTGCGCAAGCAGCTAAACGCACTAAGAAATTCCCTGTAACTAGGAAATATGATTTTTTATGGGCAATTTAACCAAGGAATCAGAATTTGGCAGAGTAATTAATTGCAATGAGTCAAAACATAATAAGAACCAAAATCATGTAAGAAATCTCTTTATTCCTAAATTCTCTAAAAAAGATTGTTATTTTTTACCAAAACATTAGAGGTCTCAGCAGTAATAAAGTTGATGAATTATCTGTTTCTTTATCTGCCACACACTATATGCTTCACAGAACATCATTTGGATATTAAAGAAATAGATAAAACTGTACTGGCAAATTACAGAATTGGAGCTGAATTTTGTAGGAATATACTTAAAAATGGAGGAGTATGTATTTTTACTCACAAATCTATTCAGTCTACTAACGTACACTTAAATGAATTTTGTAAAGAAAAAGACTTGGCAATACGTGCAGTTAAATTGCACCTTCTGTCTTATGAAATATGTATTATAACTATTTATAGATGCCCCTCCTGAAAACTTTCAATACTTCATAAATAATCTTGAAAAAATTCCAAGCATGATTTATAGTAACATGATTGAATAAATAATATGTGGAGACATTAACATAAACTATCTCACTGATTCCACGTACAAACAATTACTTGATTCATTATTGGCCTCTTATGGTCTATGCAACACAGTTTAATTTCCCACTAGAATTCAGAAAAACTCTCACTCTGCAATTGACAATTTTTTTTTATTACTATATTTAAATTTAGCAACTTTTCATTGTACCCCATTATAAATGGGCTGTCTGATCACTGCACTCAAAGTATAATAATGCATAATACACTTGAACAGAACTGCAATACTTACTTCTACTTTGACAAATTGACAAATTTTCAATCGTTGACTTTAATACCAAATTAAGCTATGAATCATGGAAAGATATATTTATTGAGAATAATGTAAACACTATCTTTAGCAACTTTCTGAATGTGTATCTAAGAATATTTTACTCCAGCTTTCCTCTCAAAACAGTCCATCATAAATCCTGTAACAAGGCATGGCTAACACCAGGAATTAAGATTTCACGTACAAATAAAAGGAAGCTTTTTTTTAATTCAAAGAAACAGTAATGACCCTAAATTGTCAAATTATTACAAGAGATACTGTAGGATTCTAACAAGTGTCATTAAACTAGCTAAAAAAACGATACTATAACAGCATTCTAAACTACTCTAATAATAAAACTAAAACTACTTGGAATATTATAAAGAATACCTCAAATTTAAAACCAAATACACAAAATATAACCTCAATTAATGAAAATGGTAACTTATCCTTTAATGGTCAAATTATTGCTGAGACATTTAATAAATATTTTGTATCAGTTGCACAAAATATACATGTGAATAATCACAATGCTAATGCTCCATCTAATCATGAAAATCCTATATCTTACCTATCCAGGGTGTTTAATCAACCATTCCCTACTATCAATCTAAAGAAATAGAAGATAAAACAATGTCACTCAAAATAAAAAATTCACATGGATATGATGGGATATGAACAAAAATTTAAAAATTGAGTATTCATTACATTTCTTCTCCTCTAACTTACATATGTAACAGAATGTTATCTTCTGGCATTTTTCAAACAAGATTAAAATTCTCTGAAGTTAAACCTATATTTAAAAGAGGAGATCAAAATGATACACCTAATTATAGACCTGTTTCTCTGCTCACATCATTTTCAAAGATTTTTGAACAGGTTATCTATAATAGATTATATCATCATATTAATAATATTCACATTCTAATTAACGAACAATTTGGTTTCAGGCATGCATCATCAAGAGACATTGTGTCCTATAAGTTGACCAAGAATATACTGACAGAATTAAACAATAAACTGCTAGTTGGTGGTAATCTTTTAGCAACCTTCATAAGGCATTTGACTGTGTCAACCATGACATCCTGCTGTCTAAAATGGAATTTTATGGTAGTTCTGCAAAAACTAATAACCTAATCAAATCCTACTTACAAGATAGATATCAGAGAGTACTAGTAGACCTTGATTCAAAAAAAATATTAGTTCGAATGGGAATGTTACAGATGGAGTTCCCCAGGGATCCTTACCTGGTCCCATGCTTTTTCTTTTATATATTAATACCGTACCAAATGTATTATCTGATATATCTAACCCAGTGCTGTATGCAGATGATACTAGCTTGATAATTACTAATTCTGATAGCCAAATGTTGAAAAAGACATAAATACTGCTATATTACATTAAACAGATGGTTTAAAAGTAATCCGTTATTATTAAATCTGGGGGAAAAAAAAAAAACTTTCTTCAATTCTTAACCAAAAACACTAATGTAACAGACCTACACATATCATATGAAAACAGACAAATCTCCAGTACACATACCACATTTTTGGAATTGGTGATTGAAAATAATTTATCATGGCACTGCCATTAGCATCTTACATAATCAGATCTTTGAAACCATTGTTGTCTTTTGAGTCATTAAAGATGGTTTATTTCTCAACAGTGCATTCAATCATATCGTATGGTATCATATTCTGGGGTATATCAACTCATAGTAAAATTATATTTAAAATCCAAAAAACCATAAAATGGATTATTATAAACTCAGGTAACAAAGATTCTTGTCAAGATTTATTTAAAAAATGATATATTCTCCCTCTTCAGTCTTAATACATATTTTCTCCACTCATGTTTGTTGTTAAGAATAAAGACTTTTTTAAAACGAACTTGGATGTTCATAGTTTTAATACAAGATCTCACTATGATTTACATATTCCTGCAGCAAATTTGACAGTATTTCAAAATGAGTGTGGCATGCTGGTAACAAAATCTGTAACCATCTTCCACCAACCCTCAAACAACTATTATATGATATTTCTAAATTTAAAGCGGTCTTAAAGAGATTTCTTTTTACAAACTCTTTTTACACAGTGGAGGAGTATTATAGCTGGAAATAAGCATCTTGGTTCTTATTATTACATTTTAACAAAAATATTAATTATTGTATTGTTGTTTAATTACTGTTCAATTCAAATCACTTATGATTATACATATGTGTTGTCATATATGTTGTGTTTGTAGACTAGTTACACTTTCAGCATTGGTCCCCTAGGCCATGTAAGAATCAATGAATTGTGGTAGTTTGACTGATAATACGTACACTGAACAGTATGCTTTGCTATTAAAACTGTTACATCTCTATTGTCAAGAGAAGATTTAAGGATATCATATTTCTCTTGTGCGCATTCAATTATGACTTATGGCATAATATACTACATACACATGAGGGAACTGGGACTGTGCTTTTACTTTGTGTTTTGTTGGATTTACTATAAGATGTAACTTTATGAATTATTTTATGTCTATATTACATTAGTATTATGACAAGCTCTGTATCTTATAGTGGGCCGGGTAGCTCGGTTGGTATAGCGACTGACTACGGGCTGGATGGACCGGGATCGAATCCTGGTGGGGACGAAATTTTCCACCTGTCCAGACCAGCCCTGGGGCCCACCCAGCCTCCTGTACAATGGGTACTGGGTCTTTCCCAGGGGTAAAGTGCAGCCGGGGCATGCTGCTGACTGCTCACCCCCTTCTAGTGCCGGGGTCATGGAAGAGTAGAGCTATACTTCTACCCACCGTATGGGCCACACTAGGCCTGTAATGGGATCACTTTACCTTTACCTATATCTTATAGGTTGGTTGACCTTGTATGGATTGACAGAATGCATAATAAATGAACGAATGAATGAAGTGTATGTTTGCTTCACAGATTGGCAGAAGGCATCTGACTGCCTGAACTGGGCCAAATTAATGCAGATCCTAAAGAACACCGGTAATAACTGGTGCGAAGATGAATATCAGCAAACTGCGTGTGGATTAGTGTTACTTAAAGACTGGGCCAAGAACATATAAGGAATATGGAGATTGGAAGAGGAGTTAGTCAAGGATGCTGTCTGTCACCAATTTATTTAACTTATACAATGATTACCTTACCAAGAAAGCTCTTGAAGGGTTTGGAGACTTCAAAATAGGACATGTAATTTGCAGATTACCTTGTGCTATTAGGTAAGGAAGAAACAATACAAAAGGGCATGACTGATGGACTAGGTCAAGATGGAAGACACTACAAAATGGAAATGAATGTGGAAAATAATATGGTAATGTGAATCTCAAGAGAACCATGCCCAGTACAGATTATGACAGATCAAAAACAACTGGGGAATGTGTAATTTATCTATCTAGGTAGCCTGAGAGCAAGTGATGTAAGATGTACACATGAAAATAATTAAATCCTTGAGTGCTATGGAAAAAGCAACATTCAACAAGAAGTAAATGCTTTTCACGAGCAAACTGGACTTGCATTTAAGGAAAACAACTAGTGAAATGCTACACTCCAAGCACAACTTTGTAGAGTGCTGGAACAGAGACATTTTGGAAAATCAATCAGAAATACCTTGAAAGTTTTGAAAACTAGTGCTGGAGAAGGCTGAAGAAGATCAGTTGACCAACTGTGTGAAAAATGAAGAAGTATTATATGGAGTCAAGGAGGAACGGAACATCCTACATATACTGCAATGAGAGAAGAATACCTAAATTAGTCACATCTTGCCTAGGGACTGCCTTCTGAAACACATTATCGAAGGAACGACAGAAGCGATGAGAAGATGAAGACATAAGAAGCTACTGGATGCCCTCAAGGAAAAGAGAGATGCTGAAGTGTGATAAAGGCATTCGGATCACAGGCTGTGAGGAACTTACTTCAGAAGAAGTTACGGACCTATTGCAAGACCGATTACATAATGAATTACATTAAAACCACACTCTCATTAGTCATGATGTAAAATTTTTGGTATATGGGATGGTTTATACTGCAGCTATTACTGCTACTGCATTACATTGGCAATGTAATGCAAATAGCAGAAAGGGATGTACTTAATGGGAATCCATGTGGTTACTATACATACAGTATACTTTGATATAATCAAGACACTACACTAATTTACATACAGTGATAAAAGGTACACTAGTAACATAACCTTTTGCACTATGTACGATATACTATGCAGCAAGTTACAAAATAAAAACCCCTACACAACAAAAATGGATATCCCAATCAGAACATCCACATATGTCCAATTTGGTCAATGTTTTTACAGTTACAATATAAGCCATTCCTTCTACCACACATTTTACGTCATGACTGGTGAGACGAAGTGGTTTTAATGTATCATGACTTAACTGAGATCTCATACTTGACTTTTACTTTGTATATGTTGTATACTGAATCTTTAAATTACTGTACAGCCTGATGATGGATTACATGAAAAGCCAAAACAAATATATGAGGTTCCTTAAAATACACATGTTGTGTATGACTGTGAAAGTATGCAGGCACAGTGCGATGAATAACATAAAGACAGTCCTAGGAGATTGAGCTGGCCATGGACTGAACTGCTAAAGATCTTGAAAACTTCATTTTTGACCATCCAGAATCACTATGGAGTCCACTCTATCAGATGGTTACCAAAAGCATGTTTGCCTGGGTACAAGCAGTTAATAAAAAACCTGACTAAAACAATGACACTTTCTATACCTTACAAGGTGTAGAAAAATAGAAAATGTTAACTCACATCACTACAAGCCCTGATGGACCATGTACAGGTTTCTTTGTAGTCACATATGTTAAAAATTATTTCAGTACATAAACATAACAAGACTATCTCTAAAAGTTAACAATTTACAGAAGAAAAACAAGGCAGTTTCTATAGCTCTTATGGAGGGGAAAGGTTATTGAATCATTATATATTGCACGAATTTCAATGTGTTATTGAGCATGAAAACAAGTTGTAATGTTTCTGGCCTGTATGTGGAGGTGGCAATTTTGAATACTGGTCAGACACCAGTCATCCTGACTGAAGGTTTCTGTTGCCTCCTCAGTCTCTCTGGGCAAATGCCAGTTTAGTACCTCAAATTAGGCCATTACCACTTCCCTCCAGTTACTGACTGATCATTGTACAAATTAATGCTATACAGAATGAGCTATTTGCAACACTGCTACATAAATCACAAATAGACAAAAAATATGTATCTTATGCGTATTGGACCGTGCATCATCTTGATATTTGAATAAAGGTTGACCAAATAGATGACACTTGCTTTATTATCTACTGCTCAACATGTTTCAGATGTTAATACGTCCATCTTCAGGAGCTTGCAACTATTTGTTGCATTGTATAGGCTAGGCTGACTTGAGGCGTGCTGGTGTTATGTAGCGGGATTGTCTGTTGGTGATGTGGTATCCGAGTGTAGGCTGAACCACTACCCGGTGGTTCAGCCTACACTCGGATACCACATCACCAACAGACAATCCCGCTACATAACACCAGCACGCCTCAAGTCAGCCTAGCCTACACAACGCAACAAATAGTCGTAAGCTCCTGAAGATGGACGTATTAACGTCTGAAACATGTTGAGCAGTAGATAATAAAGCAAGTGTCATCTAGTTGGTCAACCTTTATTCAAAAAATATGTAATATCGCTCACTTCATAACAGACAATAAGTTCACACAATTTCAAACATAAGCCATGAGCATGATTTTGTATAACAAATAATCAAGGTTTGTCCATTTTTTATTTGAACATATTAATTTTACTCCTTGACACGCTCTGGTGTACAACCCACTTCTATTCAACCTCACAAATTAGTATGTTCAAAGAAAATGAGTATTAGATGTCTCACAATTATTTCTGGACACTGGTGTGTGCGGTTCTGTTTGTAAGCTACACAAGTAACAGGCTGAATTCAATCAAAGTAGGTCACCATAGTACTTATGAATACTACCATATTGTGTTCCAACCTTCAAATAAAGAATACTAAGTTGCTTTGAATATAAGCGCAACTTCCGATTATAAAGAAACAAAAAACTACTCCACTGGTGAGGAACTGCTGGAAATTGTTGTCCAGTACTAGAGGCAACCAAAACACACTTTCCTAATTAGTCAGACAGTAAACACACCCATATCAAATTTAATATTTTATGGAACGTGCATACAAATACAAATATTGCGCAAATACCCACATCTCTATTCTGACATAACTTTTTGCGGAAAAGCAGTGGTCTCTTTCACAGTGTACAGAAAAACTCTGTTGATTTTAATTCCACAATTCTGTAACTAGCTTTTCATGACATAATGTCAAGATCATTATTACACACACAACAATAAAAGCACTCTTCCAAAATTAGGGTGCTAAAAAAAACCAGCAGAATTACTTTTACATAAACATGCTCATGTGCATTATTATTAATTTAATATTACAACCAGGATCATAACAGTTTGCAACAAAGAATATTCATTATCCTCTTGTTCAGACATTTTAGCACCTTTCCCATGTTAGATACAAACGAAAGCAGGGAGTGTTTCCATGAGACTAATGCATTATGTAGCATGTTATATGAATCTTTGCACAAGTGGAAACAAACATATCCAAGCAATGCAGTTTTCTCTTGTTATGAACTGCACATGAAGGAATGGCTGTTTGGTGTTATGAAAATTATTTATTTAACCCAAAAGTTCATTACCAGGTTCACAAGAGACACCATTAGTAGTTAACTCTGTCTCCAAAACAATGCAATTCAATTTCATCACAGGGCCATCTAGAAGCACATCCTGCAACTTAATTATGGAAGGTGCAACAAGATTCAGACCATAAACTGAAGAAAAATCCATGCAAAAAAAGTCTCAGATTCTGTGAGTGAAATTTGAACACATGATTTCAATGCTCTCCCAAAACAAAGTTTACCGCAGCCATTACCATAAAACCAATAAAGAATAATGCTACTTTCAACAGGCGGCACTTTTCTCCAGACAATTCTTCTGGAATAATTTCCATGAAAGTAACATGAATAAATATTCCTGCAGCAATGCCTTGAAGAATTGCGGAAACACAAGCTCCTAGCAAGCCTGGAGCTGTCCTAATCAGAAGACCCAGTAATATGCCCACTGGTATGCTGCCTGTCACAATCAAGATGTACTTCAGACTAGCCACCAGACCCAAGTTCAGTTTGGCTATATTAGCTCCTACAGCAAGAGCAACTAACATTTCATGAAACAACACTGCTAAAAAGAGATGAAATACCTTGACTGGATTTGTTTGAAGTCCTAGTGTCACACCTTCAAACAAGGAATGAATGCTTACAGCCAATAACAATATTAAATGGCGAAGTCCTGTACCTCTGCTGACAGCAAATGACATATCGCAATGGGTATGGTGAGTCATTCTAACAGGTTGCAAGCCTTGTGTTTCACTTGTTCCATGATAAAAGTTACGTGCTGCCAGTGAAGGTTTTAACACTGATACTTTGTTTTCCTCACACAGGTCTGGTTCTTGGCTATCCAATTCCAAAAGTCCCACACATGTTTCATCAGCATCATCATCATCATCACCATCATCTTCCATCTTCCTCAAATCTCCAGTGATCACAGCACGAGACATGCCAACTGAAACTTCACTTGAAAGACTTTCCTTTTCTATTTTCCTATGTGTAGTCATAATTAAATGTTCTACAGAAAATATAAGAAAGAATCCAATTATAATTACAAATTCTGAGAGAGGGAATGATGTTGTAATTTTTGCATTACCAAGCACTTCTGTGAACTTCTCGTGAACATATGGAAATAGTCCCAGGAAACACATTCCAAGAAATACACCACCTGCTATGCAATTGCCAAATGAGATCAATGTGCTCATGTGTTCACTTATGTAAAGATTATTTTTCTTCCACACTAGGAGCACAGGTATGATACTACAGACTGCCATAGTTATGAAGAGAACAGCAAGGCAAATAATCTGAAGAAATATTACTTCCATATTAATACTTCCCAACCACTGCTCTTCATATGCATAACCTATAACAAAAAGTACATACAAATGACAATCAGAACTCTTAGTTATTACATCAAAACAAACAATTAACTTTGTCATGAACATATTATTCATAAATTGTCTGATGTTGGTATCAGGAGGTACAGTTCTACTATAACCTATAACACTCGGACAACTTGACAATTCAGTCATCCTCACACACATACTCATCATTCGAATCAATCAATCAATCAATCATTTATAATACAATCATCGAATCCATACAAGGTTCAATTGTATATGAACAATAAACAATAAACCTACTGGATACATACAGGAACTGTGCCATAATAGATATCAATTTAAACGTGCCTTGAAAAATTTCTTGTATTTTCGTTTTACACCTTGGATGAATATTTTAGTTGTAATAAGATTTAAAACCTTTACTATTAATTAGCTATTTTTTGTGTTCTAAAGTTTCATCTTGAGAAATGTTGACCTACTAATTAATTTTAAATAGTAACATATTATAAAATTTTACAAGTGAAATGTATGTTTAAATTAGTATATATTGTTAACCTTTTAACTACTGCCGATTCTACAGTGGCTGCAATGTATTTTATCCTATTTTAAACTGCTTGTATCTATTGTAATGTATTGCAATACAGCGCTAAATGTAACTTACATGTTCTATATCCTGTGGGTTACAACCCCTTTCTGAATCAGATGAACAAAAATAAATATGAAATATGAATTTGTCACCAAATAACACAGAAATACATAGTGTCAAAGAACTGCTTTTCTGGATAAAACACACCTGCTTGTACCGTATACACAATTTCAAGTAACAATGCATGGACGCATCGCTATTAATGGCACACAATATCCAACCACTGCGCGCATTCATATTCAACCACACGCAAACAAATTACCGGTACCACGGATGATCTACTACACACATTCAGCAGTTCCAAGTTGACGCGTGTAATAGTAGTAGTAATAACAGTTGTTAGTTGGTAGAATCGCACAGGGTAAAATCAGAATGATGAAAATGTATCGCAGATATTGTACGATATCCCGATTATGTTCAAACGTGACTAAAACACGTAGCTGCTCTTCAGAATATAAACACAGAAGTAATGGACAGATTATTTTAAATATTTGCTATTGAAGGTATACGACAACAGAAGCTTGCATTAATACCATTTCCTTTGAAAAACGTAAAAGCATAGTGAAAACGACACTTCAAGATAACCAACAATATGAAATAAAATAAAGAAATCTAAATCTTTCGCAACAAAAACAGACACGTTGACGTCTCATGAAATACGACACTATACGCAACACAATGTGTCGAAGTAAATTTCACATGAGTCTACAAAACTGCTCAAAGCAAATGAGAACAAATCAATCATTTCAGCTATTAATATTAATGTAAAATCATAACGTAATTCTAAGTCAAATGAAAATTTTGAAGACACTAGATATATTTTAAAGAACCTTCTTATAATCTGCAGTAGGCTATGTACAAGCTACTACATATTGGAGATGGCGAAAAGGTTAAGCTATTGTTTCACGCAAATGTGCACTACCTTGCAGTTGGGCCAGTGAGGCCCGAAACATGTAGGAGTTGACGTATTACAACATTAACAATCACTGTAACGAATTGTATGCATTTGTTTGTGTACACTGTAACAAATGAATCCTAATGCACAGAATGGAAAATGGGGTGGAAAGGCACTGAAGTGGTCGACTTGGCGCGAGCGGAATGTAGCCCCAAACATGGGAGTGTACTTTTCATGGGTGTGTACTTTTCAGGTGTTCAGTATTCTTCCTTCGTATTAAAATACGGTCTGATAATCCCAAGAAATTTACATTGATTTTACAGAAACGTTTATATAAAAAATTGATTTTATTCTTTAGATGAATATTTTGAACTTCAAAAAAATTAATTTATGTATGATCTAAATTAGTATTTGCCCTCCCGAAGGTGTCTCCACTTTGAAGTAGTGGGAGGGCTTGAGAGGTCAAATGATCCCTAGAGCTATGCCGGCGGCAGCGTAGCTACTGGTAGGGTCTCCAATGACGGACAGGTCAAAGGTGATGGCCCGGACTAAGAGAGACACCCACCGAGTCAGGGATGTATAAACCTAACATCAGTAATGGAGGAAATGACATTACCTACCTACCGGAATTTTTCCGAGGCTGGTTCGACAGCTATAGTTTGATTTCCAACACCGAAATCGGGCGCCACAGGCTAATCCCCTGTGAACCTTAAATCATTGGATTAAAGAAACGGAAGCAAGAATAAACCATACGGCTCTTTCTACGACGATGATTGGAATGAAAAAACGGACTAGAATTGGGTTCTGGAATATAAGAACAATGCTCGAAGCATCAAGAGTCAGGTGTGAAGGAAATGACACACTATAAACTGGATCTGTTAGGTCTCAGTGAGACAAGATGGAATGGAAATGGAGAATTTACGACTGCATCGGGCGAACTGCTGCTATATTCAGGCCGTGCAATGGGGGAAAAGCATGAATATGGAGTAGGACTAATTTTACGCAAAGGCTTGAAAAAATCGCTTATTGAATGGACCGCAGTATTGGAACGCAAATTTACAGCTAGACTAAATACTCGCCTGCATAACTTGACGGATGTTCAATGATGTGCCCCCACCAATGAAACAACTTCTGAGGAAAAAGAAGCCTTTTATGGCTTGCTGGAGGCAACCGTGCACAAAATAAGACAATCCGACATATAATTTTATTGGGCGATTTTAACGCAAAGATCGGAGATGATAATCAGGGTCTTCAACATATCATGGGCAGACATGGCCTGGGCAAAAGAAATGAAAATGTAGATATATTTATTGAGCTATGCACAAATTATGATTTGATAATTGGCAGTAGCTTATTCCCGCATAAAGACATACATAAAGCCAAATGCGTGGCTCCAAATCATCGCACTTTTAACCAAATCGACCATATGGCCATAAGTAAGATATGGAGTAGGTCACTTCTTGATGTACGTGGCTAACAGGGGGGCGGATGTAGCTAACGATCACTACTTAGTAGTGGCATAGATTAAACTAAAACTTGCAGCAAATAAAACATACAATCAACGACTAACACGGAAGAAATTCAATATAGAAAAAATTAATCATGGAGAAATTAGAAAAAAAGTTCGAGGAAGAACTAAAAAAAAGCATAGAACAGGAGAAAATGCAAGAACTGGACCCCACCGAACATTCGACCAAAATCAAAGAGAAAATGTCCTCCAAAGGTGAGAATGTATTGGGGCTAAGACAAAGAACGAATGCTAGGGACTGGATTACGGAAGAAACATGGAAAGAAATAAATAGGCGTGTTACGCTAAGGGCAAAATTTTTACAGTTGAATTTTCTCGCATATAGGCGTAACAGTAATTTCACAACTCTTGACCGTGTGAGATGATGCAATCGTCACGAGGTAAGTGACGTCACAGGCGTTTAGATGCTTCGAGAACATTTTTGCTTTGTTCTAGCCTAAGGGCAGTGCGCGTTAACCACCGTTACTTGGCGTCAGTCCTTCGGGGCCAGTGTTTGTATGCAGACGTCCATGAGGGAGCGTGCAATTTTTGTTATTACATTCTAATCTAGAACAAAGGTTTCTAGCAGTGCTACGTTCTACAGACCACAAGGGTCCAACATTTAAGTTTCCTAAAGTTATTGTGTTCATGATCGTACATTAAGTGTGATTAACCACAGGGGTTTATCATCTTGTTACAAATAATAAGTGCAATTATATTTCTCAGTTTATTGAACCACTGGTTTAAATGATATGTTGCGACTGTGATCAGTATAACCATATTCATAAGTGAATCATCATAATGTCACTCGATTAGTGACACTACAAGTGTTGAGCTTTATACATTAACAAAGGTCAAATAATATTACACATAAACAGTGTTACAACCACTGATAATATTGTGGCCTTGCATAAAGTGAGTTCATTATCAAAGCAATCAAGATATTCGATGAAGGTATTTAGTTTTGTATAAATAAATTAAACGTTTCCTGTTTGAACCAGCTCATTATATTGGAACAGATTGTAAACCCTTTATGTCTAGAACCAGAGCTAGACAAGGCGTAAAACAACTAAGCAAAAAATTAATAACGCGGATGATAAGATAAGACCCAATCTGTTGACGGAATATTCGGAAATTAATACACGCGTCAAAAGGTATGCTAGACGCGATAAAAGAGCATGGGTAGACAAACTTGCTCACAAAGCCCAATTAGCAGCAGAAGCAAACAATCTGCGAGAACTATATGAAATTACAAAGCGTCTAGCAGGGAAACCGAACACGTCACAACAAGTGGGCGTTAGAGATCCAGCTGGACGTATGCTCATAACTACACAAAATCAACTGATTAGATGGCAAGAACACTTTACAGAAAACTTTGCAGCACCGCCTCAGCAAATAAGTATGAATACTATACAAATGACACCTAAAGCTACAAAAGTTCCTACAGAAGCCCCCACCATGAAAGAAATTAAAATTGCAATTAAGCATCTTAAACCGAATAAAGCAAGTGGCCCAAATAATCTACCAGCAAACTTTTTTTAGAACTTATCCAAATACTATAGCGGACATCTTAGAATCCCTGTTAAGAAAGGTATGGGAGTCCGGTCGGATACCAAATGACTGGGAACATGGGCTTATTATAAAACTCCCCAAGAAATGTGATTTAACGAAATGCAGTAATTGGAGGGGAATAACTCTACTAAACATGATAGGTAAGATACTGGCAACTATTATACACAATAGACTTAAAGAAGAATTGGAGCCTAAAATGAGACCAGAACAAGCCGGTTTCACGTCAAACAGAGCGTTTGTGGATCATATCAATACGCTCCGAATAATTGTTGAACAGTCAGTAGAATTTCGTTCACCCCTTCAACTAGTTTTTATAGATTTTCAACGGGCCTTGACACCATGGCACGTGATGCAATTTGGCAGGCCCTGAAGGAAAAAGGTGTACCACCAAAAATAATTTCTATCATAAAAGCTATTTATGAGCAATCAACATGTAATATTGTACATAAGAATTTGATATCAGAACCGATACCGGTGTTGAATGGAGTAAAACAGGGATGCACTC
>Ga0131853_10003670_pt1 | contig 27587 bp, 22 predicted proteins | sample TergutLab28metaG_FD_92764 | JGI IMG/M metagenome (GOLD analysis project Ga0131853, IMG submission 92764) | Labiotermes labralis P1 segment gut microbial communities from Petit-Saut dam, French Guiana - Lab288 P1 (version 2) (version 2) | ecosystem: Host-associated > Arthropoda: Insects >...
CCTCCTTTGTGGTTTTTTAGTTGCGTGATAACTCTATTTTATCACACTGGAGGTTTTTTATAAATTCTCATGGCTGATTTTTCCCGATTTAATCAGCTTTGGTGGTAATCAGAAATCGGCTAACATACCATTTGTTGTCAGGAGGTACTGTACTTTTATCTTTATATTCACTGCACTTTTTTATTGACAAACACATAGAAATATTACGTGACAATAAATATATTGAAACTATATACGAAGACATAAAGCTCCCTGATGAAAGAATGAAATCAGCGTTTGAAAAAATACAAGAATATCTCGAAAATCAAATTATAGGAATATGACTGCGAAACAGTATCAAAGAAGGGGTGCGCGAAATCGCAAGATTACGCGCTGTTTACCCCGACGCATGATACTGTTTGAGCTGCATATTCCTATACTTAAAAACGGCAGACTCTGAACGGCCTGCCGTTTTACCATCAGTTTTGCTAGATTTTCGCGGCGTTTACGAAGGCGTGGAAGAGAGAGGCGTGGTTGGAGTCGAACGCGGCAAGCTCTTCGGGATGCCATTGGACTCCGACGGCGAATTTGTTTGATGCGACTTCGATGGCTTCTATAATGCCGTCGGGGCTGACGGCGCTTACGCTTACGCCTTCGCCAAGCTTTTCGCCCGCGCACTGGTGATGTATGGAGTTTACTTTAAGCTCTGCGCGCCCTACAATAGAGTACAGCTTGCTGCCGATGGCGATCTCGACATTGTGGATATAGTCTGAACGCCTGTCGCTGTAGTTGTGGCCCTCGATGTGCTGGCAGAGATCGCCGCCAAGGGCTACGTTAAGGACTTGCGCGCCGCGGCATATTCCCAGTAAAGGGATATCGGCGGCAATTGCCGCGCGGCAGAGGGCAAGCTCGAACTCGTCGCGGGCGATAGTCGGTTCTCCTGCTTTTTCGTGGCGCAGCTGGCCGAAGTAACGGGCGTCGATGTCGCCGCCGCCTGATATCAGGACTCCCGACACAAGCCGCAGGTAGGTCTGGATACTGTCGGGCTCATAAGGCAGGATCAACGGCGTTATGCCGTAGATATCTAACCCGGATACGTATTTCAGGTTAAGCGAGTATTTCCGATCATCCGTAAATGATGGCGTTATTCCGATTATTGTGCTCATGGACGCCCCTCCAGACGAAAATCGACAAAGGCAAGGTATACCTTTGTCGATGGTTTTATATTAGACATATCAGGTAACACTGTGATGCCGTCTTTGCGATTAATTTTCCGCAATGCGTCGTCGCTTCCTCCTAACCTTGCGAAAAATCGCCGCGTAAATCCGATACCACAAGGTTACCGGACAGGTCTATTCAATAAATTTACTTCATCGAGTCGGCCGAGCCGAGCACGTTCTTGATTTTGTCGTCTACAAGGTGCTGCATCCATTCTCTTGCGTCCTTGAGATAGCCGCGCGGGTCGAAGTTGTCGGGCTTTTGAGCCAGAGAGCGGCGGATTGCGGCGGTCATGGCTAAGCGGAGGTCTGTGTCCATATTGATTTTGCACACGGCCATAGAGCACGCCTTACGTAGCATCTCATTCGGAACGCCCTTCGCGCCGGAAATTTTTCCGCCGAATTCGTTGCATGTATTGACTGCCTCTTCGTCGACAGAGGACGCACCGTGAAGCACTATAGGGAAGTTGTGTATCCCGGCGGCTTCGAGCTTGCTGGTGATTTTCTCAAGGCGGTCGAAGTCTAGCTTGGCTTCGCCCTTAAATTTGTAGGCGCCGTGGCTTGTTCCGATTGCGATTGCCAACGAATCCACGCCGGTACGCTTGACAAAGTCGGCAGCCTGATCCGGGTCGGTGTACGTGGCGTGTTCGGCGGCGACATTGACCTCGTCCTCGACGCCTGCCAGCACGCCCAGCTCGGCTTCGACGACTACGCCGCGGCTATGGGCGTACTCGACTACTTCGATGGTTTTGACGATATTTTCCTCGTAGTCATAGTGCGAACCGTCGAACATTACCGATGTAAAGCCGCTGTCAATGCAGAGCTTTACGGCTTCAATATCGGGTCCGTGGTCGAGGTGCAGCGCGATGTCGATGCCTGTTTCGGCGGAAGCGGCCTCTACCATTGCTTTAAGGTACTTTGGGCCGGCGTATTTCAGCGCCGACATGGAAACCTGCAGTATGACGGCCGAATTGTTGGCCTTACAGGCCCACGCAATGGCCTGGATGCTCTCCATATTGTTTACGTTGAACGCTCCGACGGCATACTTGCCTTCGAACGCTTTTCTGAACATTTCTTTCGTAGTAACGAGTGCCAATCTAAAACCCCCTTAAAACCGTGGGGCTCTGCCCCACACCCTGCAAGGGGCAAGCCCCTTGACCCGGTTTGCGCTTCGCGCGTCAGAACCGGAAGTGTTACCTTAGAGCCTATCCAACAATAAGCGGCTTCGCACTTTTTTGGCTTTTTGCCGAATCGCGTCGTCGGTTCCTCTGCCTAGGCCGGCGCTTCGGATGCTAAACGTGTGCCGCCGGCACACAGCATTCCTGCGAACCACAAGGGTTCTCGGCGGCGTCAGTTATTGCTTCGCCGTTATTGTTGGGTAGGCTCTTAGTTGCCGGCTTCGGCAGAGGTTTCGGCTGGTTTTGCCTCGGCGGCTTTGCTGTGCTTGGATTTCAAAGCGTCAAATACGTCAATGCCGGTTAGCGTTTCGATTGTGTGAGGAAGTGTCGCTATTATGTCGGTTACGTAGCCTGGTATTTTGGATGCTCCGCCGCCGCCACTGCCACCGCCGTTGTCTACTACGACGATCTTTTCGGTCTTGGCCAGCGGGGATGCGACCGCGCTCGCGATTTCAGGCAGACGCTCAACAATCATCTGGGTGACGGCCGCGTCGTTGTATTGCTTGAAGGCTTCGGCTTTCTTGGACATTGCCTCGGCTTCCGCTTTGCCTCTTGCGAGAATTACGTCTACTTCGGCCATACCTTCAAGGCGCTTGGCGTCGGCTCTCGCCGTACCTTCGAGCCTTATGGATTCGGCCGCTGCCTGAGCTTCCTGGATTTTCCTGTAATTTACGGCCTCGGAGTTCTTGGCGTCCTTATATTTGTCGGCGTCAGCCACCTTGACGATGTTGGCCTCCATCTCCTTCTCACGGCGGACGACTTCTTGCTCGGCGACCTCGATTTCCTTCTGCTTGCGCACAACCTCGACCTGCATCTCCGCGCTTGTTATCTCGACCTTCTTCTGCTGCCTTACAATTTCGACTTGGAGTTCGGTCTCGGTGACTTCCTTCCTCACCTTGTTGGACTCGATCTCGTAGGCGAGGTCGGTGACGGCCTTGGCGGTCTGTTCCTCCTTGCGGTAGGCTTGGAGCTTGAGCTCCTTGTTCTTCCCAGCTTCGGAAATTTGAGTTTCAGCGATTAGACGGGCTTCTTCGCCTAGGCGATGGGCTTCCGACGTGCGTATCTTGGTTTCCTTTGCGGCCTCAGATTCGGCGATGAGCGCGTCACGCTTAACTTCCGATATACGCTTCTTACCCAGAGCTTCAAGATAGCCGTTTACGTCGGAGATGTCGCGTATTGTGAAAGCTTTGATTTCCAGACCCATTTCGGCCAGGTCAAGAGCGGCTACCTCCTGCACCTGCGAAGCGAACTTCTCGCGGTCTTTGTATATTTCTTCCACGGTAAGCTTGGATATGATCTCACGCAGCTTGCCCTCAAGGACATCCTTGGAGATATTTTCGATAACCTGTATGGTCTTGTTTTCATTACCGGTGTTGAACTGCTCGATAGCGGCAAGGATGGACTCCTTGTCTGATTTGACCTTGAGGACGGCGACGCCGGCGATGATGATGTCGACGCCTTGCGCGGTCAGAGCTCCCTGAGTGTTTACGATAATCTTCATGTTTTCGAGAGATATCTTGTCGGTGCGCTCAAGGATCGGTATTACCAGTCCGCCTCCGCCCGATATTACCCTCTTTCTGAGGCCGGTCACGACCAGAGCCTTGTCTTGCGGAACCTTCTTCCACCAGGATAACATACCGAGAATAAACAGGAAGAAACCGCCGAGGATGATAATGACGATTACAAGTTCAAAAGGAATTTCAAACATATTACGCTCCCTTTCTCCTAACATAGTAGGTATTTCTATCTATGTGAACAATCTCAACCGTTTGATTGCGGGAGATTTCATTTCCGTCTTCCGAGCACGCAGGGGCGGAGTGTTTGCAGTCATTTACGGAAAACGCGATTTTGCCGAACTTGCCCTGACCATGGGGGATACACTCGATGATCGTGGCGCTTAGTCCGATATGGCAGCTTCTTTCGGCGGTAGTCGTGTTTTGTGCCTTGTAAAGCAGTACGGCCAGCATGGCTAGAACCCCTTCCTCCTGACGTGATAGGTATTTTTGTCGATGTATACAATCTCGACGGTCTGGTTGCGCGCGATCTCGTTGCCGTCTTCGGACTTGGCCGGCCCGGACAGCTTGTTCCCGTTGACGCTCAGCGCGATCTTGCCGTACTGGCCTTGGGGAATAAATTCGACAACCATCGCGTCACGGCCAATAAGGCTTTGCTTCTCGACTGTGGACGTATTTTGCGCTTTATGAAGAGGTGTTATAACGAAGCGGAAAAAAAGATATGACACGGCAAACGCCGCAAGCGCCGCCACTCCAATTGCCACAACCTCAACAGTGCGCGATTGTGCGATGAGCCCCACGCCGCCAAACACCATCAGGAACGAGGCAATCACCGACGGCTTGAGAAACGCCGCGCCCGCGTCCAAACCATCTACGCCGCCTATGCTGCCTCCGATTTCACCGATCAAGAAGCTTATGACTACAAACCCGACCCCAACGCCAAAACACACAAAAAAGATAATATTCAGCACATTTCCACCTCCTTAGATGAGATGATAGTATCAACGTATCCGGCTACTCTATACTATAATATTTTGCCGTTTTTGTAAAGCACAAAGTTGCGTGGGCATCAAAAAAAAGACCAGGACATGCACCTTGAAACGATTTGTCAATAATTTTTTAACAAGATTACGAATTGGCGGCATTGTAAGACGGCTGACGTATTTTTATTATATTTCAACCAAAGCCTATTGACAGAACTCGTATATAGCTCTATAATATATCTTATAGATATGTGGAGGTATTACAATGCTTGACTATATTTCATTGGGTATGGTTCTGGATGAAGCATTGACCGGATATGACATCAAGAAAGAGATAGAGTCTGGGATTGGGAATTTTTACACTGCAAGCTATGGAAGTCTGTATCCGGCTTTGAAAAGGCTGACCGGCAAAGGTTATTTGACCATGACCGAGCAATTGCACGGAAACAGAATAAAAAAATATTACGAGGCGACCGAATATGGAAAAAAAGTATTTTTAGAATGGCTCGCAAGCCCTTTTGAGCCAAGTTCAAGCGCAGATTCTTTATTAGCCAGAATTTATTTTTTCGGTGTGCTACCCGAAGATATACGAAAGCAAAAACTTACGGAATATGAACTTTACTATCAGCAAATTTTACGAAAACTGAAAGCAATGGAAAAAAGTCTATCATCTTCATCTATAAATAACAGAGATTACTTTGAAATGTCCACGCTTTATCTTGGTATACAACACCTGCAGGACAGTATTCGATGGTTTAGATATATCAGTGAACAAAAGCCGCTTTCAGAATTTATTCATAAAAATTGAGAACTTGAAAGTCTATATTAGGGGGAATTTAATTATGACCGTAATTAATGTCAGAGAAAATCCAGAATATAAGGAGCAAGCAATCTTCTATATTCAAAGCAAGTGGGGAAATCCGAGAAATAAAAAGGTTTATGAAGATTGTATCTTAAATAGTATTGGTGCGAAAAGCCCATTGCCGATTTGGTACTTGCTCATGGATTCCGAAACAGTTATCGGGTGTGCGGGGATTATAACAAACGATTTTATAAGTCGAATGGATTTGTGTCCGTGGCTGTGCGCGCTTTTTATAGATAAAAATTATAGAGGACAGAACTTAGGTAACCTACTCATGTCACAAGCGAAAAAGGATTCTGCTGAAATAGGGATTGAAAAATTATATCTTTGTACAGATCACAAAGGCTACTATGAAAAATACGGATTCACATATATCGGGGAAGGGTATCACCCGTGGGGGGAAAGTTCTCGTATTTATGAGTGTGACATTCGATAACAAGCGCCGTCTTAATTTGTGCCGTCTTCAAAAGGCATGTATCAACTGAAAATTGAGATACATGCCTTTATCAATTATTCCGAATATTATAATCTATATATAACCCTGCTTATTATGTCGATCCCCTCTGTGATCTCATCATGTGAATAATGACTTATACCTATCGGATGAAAAAGGTATACTGTCCAGCATCTTGAATGGTCCAGACAACTGTACAAAAATTACGGAAGAGACCAACAGCGTACTCTACTTCGTGTATGGGGTCGAAGGGGTGAAAAAATCGCTTATACAAGAGCATCTGAATACAATATTTTCTTATTTATCACAAACGATCCGTGGCGTGGAAGTACAAGCTATGGAAATAATCTAAGGCAGGCCTGATTTTACGCCTTAGCAGTCAAAATCCACCCAATGAAGCCAAAACCGGGCTTTGCTGGGTGGATTTCCTCTACTCTTTCATATGATTATCTACATAACATCAGAGGGCCGAAGAATTTCACTAATAGTTTTCGACTGAAACTCGGCCATAAGCAGACCTTGAATACGCTCAAACTCATTGTGGACAGAGCATGGCTCCTCATCCGTGTTAAATGGACACACCCTTTCTTCCCGCAGGCATTCAAACAGGAACAGGTTTTCATCTATCGCAGATACAATGTCGTAAATGGTAATAGAATCTAAAGACTTGGATAGCTGATATCCGCCGTCACGACCTCTGAAGCTCCGCAGAAATCCGGCGCGCTCCAACTTCTTTAGGATTTTATACGCATACTGACCCGGTATGTATTCAGCATCACAAATTGTCTCAACTGTTTTTTTGTCACCATCGGACAGTGTGCGTATGATGCGTATGCCATAATCACATTCTTTGGTCAAAAACATACTATCTTTGCCCCATTTCCAAGTGTAATATATTATGCCAAACAGGCTTTTGCGAAATTGTCAAATGCCATCTTTACGGCCAAAACCCACCCCGCGAAGCCAAGGGCGAGCTTCGCGGAGCGATGCTACAATTACTCATCTTTCAAAAATTTATTCACGGCGTCCGTAGCTTCATCGAAATCGCTATGAAGTAAGTTCTCGGAAATTGTGCTGAGCACTTCCTTTGTAGGTTGTGACCATGACCTGATTCTGAGCTCTTTCAGAATTTCTTCCGCAGTGCTTTCGTCATATTTCTCGCATGCTGATTTAATGGCAAGCAGCTTTTCACGTAAGTACGACTTATCCTCTTCTGTTTCGCTTACCGTTTCTGCGGCGGCTTCCTCTTCCTTAGGAGAGATTTCTTCGACATAGGCTTTAAGCGAACTAAGAAATGCCGGAGTTTCTTTATCTAAAGCCTTAAAGTTCTCATCCCGGCCCAGTTCCTCCAGTTGAGCGCAACAGCGGAAATATCCATCCTTGCCGATGTTCGCAAGCGCACTTTTCAGGCCGTGTACATGTATTACATACGTCCTGAGGTCTTCATTGCTGTACGGGCTGCCTTTCGCTACAATATTATCCAGCACTTCGATCGACTTTTTCGCATCCCTCAAGAAAATCTCGGCAATAAGCGGATCAATAGCAGGCTGCGACTGAGGCGCTTTGTTGTCGGATTCCTGCTCTTGCTTTGCCTTATGCCGCTGCCTTGCTTCCTCGACTACCTCCGGCGGCTTTCTGTCGCGTATCAGTCTGTTGAGCACGGCGTTTAGCTGACGGACGTCTATAGGCTTTGATATAAAGTCGTCAAAGCCGTTTCCAAGAAATATCTGAGCCTGACCCGCCACGGCGTTCGCGGTTAATGCGACGATAGGATGGGTATACCCCATTTCACGCAATCTCTTCGTTGTCTCAATACCGTCAATTTCCGGCATCATGTGATCCATGAAGATGATATCGAACACTTGGCCGCTCTTGATTTTTCAATCGCTGTGTATCCGCCGTTGGCCGAGTCGATTTTCAGTTCGTACGGAGTCATAAGGCCTTTGGCGACATAAATATTTGTCTCCACGTCGTCTACGATCATGACGCTACCATACGGCATCGGCTCGCGCGAAACCTGAACCCTTTTCATGTTCGCCCTGCTGCGTGTGCGGAACTGGTGCAGATTGTCGGCCATCTCCTTGCCAAGTATGGCGGAACCATCATATCCCTGCGGCAGTCGTACCGTGAACGTGGAACCTTTTCCCGGTTCGCTTTCCACGGTAATGGTTCCGCTCATTATTTCTATCAGGTTGCGCGTGATGTTCATGCCAAGCCCGGTGCCTTCGGTCGTACGGTTGGCGGCCATGTTAAACCGGGAATATTTGTCAAAAAGCTTGCTTACCTGATCCTGTGTCATTCCCTGCCCCGTATCACTTACGCTGACGACAAGGGCTCTCTCGTCTTCGCTCGCACATTTTTCTGAAAAAACGTGCAGATTAACCGTACCCGACTTCGTATACTTGAACGCGTTTGAGAGCAAGTTGTTCAGGATTTGCTTAACTCGGAGCTCGTCTCCCCATAAATGCGTGGGTATATTTTCGTCGACGTGAAGATCAAATTCTATCGGTTTGCTGCCGATCCGCATCATGTTCAACTGAGCGGTATCGCTGACAAGGCTTGCGATCTCATATTTCTCAATCTGCAACTCCAGTTTTCCGGCTTCAATTTTTGAAAGATCGAGTATGTCGTTGATGATTCCGAGCAGCATGTCGCCCGAAGCGTAAATCTTCTCAAGCGCTTCCTTTATTTTCGGATCAAGCGCTTCGTTCTGAAGCTGAATTTCCGTAATTCCCAGAATAGCGTTCATCGGTGTGCGTATTTCGTGGCTCATAGTGCTGAGGAATGCGCTCTTTGCGGTATTGGCGACCTCGGCCTCCTGCTTTTGTACTTGCGCCTCGGAAATCAGATCCCTGAAATCCGTTACATCCAGCATCGCGCCGGACATATGCACGGCTTTGCCGTTTTCATCCCTGGTTATTTTGGCGATATCACGGAAATATGCATACTCACCTTTTTTCTTCTGTACCCGATATTCTATATCGTAAGAAAGTTCGTCGGTCGTGTCCTCGAGACTAGCCCTCATGGAGTCAAGGACGAAGTCCCTATCGTCTGGGTGTATGGCGTTGAACATGCAGATAGCCAAGTTCGGGAAATCCCTTTCGCTGTTGTAGCCCAGCAAGCTCCTCAGATCGTCGGACCATATAAATTCGTTGTCTAAAGAGGCCGGGTCGTCTGCTGTGACTACTACCATGTCCCACAGGCCGATGCGGGTAGCTTTAACCATCAGGTGCATCTTAGCCAACTGTACTTCGTTGCTCTTAGCGGCCTCTTCAGCAAGTTTTTGAGCCTGTACCAGGTCGGTAACTTCATACGAGGAAATCAAATAGGTAGTGATTTCGCCGCTGTCGTCGCGTATGGGCACAATTATCTGATCTGTGTTAAACGGCTCATCCTTGGGAGAAATCATGTCGACTTGATAGCGTGCTACTCCTCCCGTGTTCCTGACTTGATCTAAATTTTTACCCAGAACCTCAGACTCACTTTGCGGCATAACCTCGAAAATGGTCTTGTTCAGCATACGAGAGAGAACATATCCTCTTTCCATAACATATTTGTTTATAAACATGAAACGATATTCCGCGTCCAAAATAATAATGTGACAGCGCAAATCGCTCAGATATTGATAAACATTCCCGGCCACGTTGTTAATGCTGCCAATAATCTTTTGGAAATCGCCTTTAGCCAAATACTTTGTTCTGCCTGCAAGCAGATTGCCGTTTATGATTTCCATACTCATTTTCTGAGTTTCATCAATCACCGTGCAAAATTCACTCTGCATATCTCGGAATGACTGTGCCAGTTCACCGACTTCATCGTTTGACATATACGTTATTTGTGTGGTTATATCCCCTTGGGCAATCTTGCCGGAAGCTTCGCATAATAGTGTTAAGGGCCTGCCAATATAGTGCTTGGTCCAAAAAATCGGCACCCAGATAGTAACTGCTATAACACCAATTACAATGCCAAGCATCCTCAGCGCAAATGTGTTGCTATATGTAAGAACATCCTCAACGTCTATGTTTATTCCAACCACGCCTATTGGAACCCGATTATGGTCTAAAATCGGGGCATATGCGGTAATAACATGGCTTTCGTCCACCCACGAACGTATTACGTTCGACACAACCGCTCTTCCATGTCGCTGAGAATAGAAAAATTCAGGCGGGAAAGCTTCAGGAGGCACAACCGTGTTTAGGTCGATAGTGCGGGCATCGTGGGGCAAAAGCCCCTCAATGAAAGTAACCAGCCCCTCTTGTTCATTAGCTACGCCCGCAAACAATAGCGAAGTGCCGACAGCGGATTTAACTTGATCGATCTGCCCTTGCAGATTCATATAGTATTCGTTTTTGTAACCTGTTGCTATAGCTCTCTGGAATTCGGCGGAGTCAATGGACAGAGCAAGAGATTGAGCAATTGCGACCGCTCTGCTGCCATGATCCCTGATAGTGCCGTTCCGGTAAATGACATAGGCAAAAGCGCCGACCGGGATCGTACTGATAATAATAATAATCAACACCATAACCGATATCTTAGTTGCCAGCGGTATTGACATTTTACGATTAATCATAAAACATAACCACCTTTTCCTGTTCTGTTTATATTGATATCATATAACGCATCCGGCACAACCTGTTGCTCCTTACTCGACTTTTTTAAACTTTTCCCTAGACTCAAAAAACAAATCCGCAAGCAGGGGGTCAAAATGCTTTCCGGCGCCCTCCATGATAATGCCGACAGCTTCATCCGTGGTAAATGCCTTCTTAATACGGGCGCTCGGAGGTAATCGCGTCATACACGTCCACAATAGCCATAAGACGCCCAACAAGAGGTATTTCTGTCTCTTTAAGTCCAAGAAGATAGCCCTTGCCGTCCCAGCGCTCATGATGAGAGCCCGCAACAAGCCTCGCATAGTGCAGGAAGTCGACTTTTCCGGTTCTGGCAACTATTTGATCTACTATGTGTTCGCCCTCCTGGCAATGGGTCTTCATGATATCGAATTCTTCGTCCGTGAGCTTTCCCGGCTTGTTCAAAATTATGTCCGATATGGCAATCTTACCCACATCATGCAGGCGCGCCGAGGCAATAATCAAGTCTCTGTCCGCCTCGTCGATCTCACCGGCATACACCCCGCGCTCCGCCATAGCCTCTATTAAAATGCTTAGATACATGGATGTACGTTCTACATGGCTGCCCGTTCCCTTGTCACGGTTTTCAACCATGTCCGCCAGAACGAACACTATTCCGTTTTGAAGATTTTCTATCTGTTCTGTTTTTTTATGTAACTCCAGCGTACGCTCTCGAATCAGTTCGTCTATATCCAAGTGGCTCTTGATCCGGTTTTGCAGTACAGGGGTTGAAAACGGTTTTGATACAAAGTCGACCACGCCAAGCTGGAACCCTCTGGCTTCCACGGCTGAATCCGTCATGCTGGTAAGGAATATTACAGGTATATCAACATGGTCGTTGTTGGATTTCAATCGGCTCAACGCCTCGAACCCGTCCATTTCCGGCATCTCGATATCCAGCAGGATAAGGTCGGGTTTTATCTTTTCCATAAGCACGAACATTTTAGCCGCCGACGGTACTGTCATAACTCTGTACTGATCTTTAAGAGCGTCCTTTGCCATAGTCAAGTTTATATCGTTATCATCAACTACAAAAATAGTTTTAGGCATTCTTGCACCTCTCTGTCAATCTAAGTTACGCTAATTATGACACAACTTCATTTGATAATCAAGATATATCTCAACGGGGAGGGACAATCGAGTTGTTGAATAATATCAAAGGAAATTGACAACACCAAAATTCAAATTACGGTTCTTATTACCGAGGTTAAGTTTTGTTCGATATTTCAGTTTCGCTTCTCAGAATTTGTTGTATGCGTCAATAAATACGGCAAGCACGGCTTCAAGGGTATCTAAGCAGCGGCAAAAGCAGCGGCTGCGCCTTGCGAGCACAGAGATGTAATGGAGAAGGTCGGCATTTATGCCTTCCACTGTGTAAGTGCCGTTTTTGTTATGTACATTACGGTTATGCTTTTCATGCTCTTATTTTACCTCTCTCAACTCTCTTTGTCCACTCCCTTACCCTGCTGGTCAAAATGGATACCTGCATGATAGGTTATGCCTCCGACGCACTTGGACAAAAAAGCATTGCTCGGTTCTGGATGAACCGGGCAATGGCTTGGTTGGCTGTTGCTTTGCACTCCTTTACTGATGTTGTCGCCGCTGTTTGCAGTTTCAGTAGTTTTCGCTTCGCGAAAACCGCAAGCTACGCTTGCGTCCAGAAATATTTCATTAACTTAAGTACTAAAGGGTACTCTACTTCCTTATATAACGCTTGATATTTATTCGAGGAGTATTTGCTCAACGGTCAAACCCTTGCCTTATTTATAAATTTCAGAATAAAGAACATCCGTTCGTTTTATGATTGTTACAGCTAATTTTTTTGTTGAAAAAGCCATTTTATTATGTTATGATTGAATTTAGTAAAATTTTTGACACAAGGGGGCTTGATAAGCTTGTTTTCATGTGAAACAATTTCAACGCAACGCTTTTTGTTATACTCTAAAACTAAATATTTCGCAGACTATCCTTAGAATAGCTATATTTTGTGCATTTTTTGCAAAATATATATCTACTTTTTATTTACCCATCTGAAATATAAATGCAATGTAAATCCAAAATTATGTTATTGAAGCAAAAGGTATTATACAAAAATAACAGTGTGGGGTTGATGGTATGGAGGCTTGCAAAAAGTATATCTCGCTATCAAATAGGATTATAATTATTCTATTAGGCATCGTCATGTTGATTACGATTGCTATCGGAATTTTTTCATTTATAGTATATCGAAATGACTCCATTTATAAACACAGGAACACAGCTATTGCCATTGCACAGTCCCTATCTTTGTCTATTGACCCTGATGAGTTTATTTGGGCAATAGAGAATAATGAGAAAAATGAGCATTATATAAATCTGCAAAGGCAGTTTGACCGAGTAAAATCAGAAGTTAATGCGTCGTTCTTATTTGCTGGGGTTGTCGACAATAGTTTGGGGCTTATAACTTTTATGGAAGCATTGCTGCCAACTGATACCCGGACTGCCGACTTGAACACGATTGTGCCACCCGAAGTTTTCCCGCCGGAGTTTTTCGCCGCCCAAAATTTAGGTATAGCAGGAGCATCCGGATTGATGCCCTCCGGCGTGGATGATACTTTTGTTATCGCCGCCTATGCGCCTATTTTTGACAGCAACATGAATCCGATAGGTATTGTTGGCGTAACCTTAAATGCCGATGAGGTACTTGCTGCAAGCAGTATGTTTGTATTGTATAAAATAGGAATTGTTTTAGGTGTAGTGGCTGTGCTGATTTGGATTCCAATTTTTTATATTAGAAATTTTATTGGTAAGCCTTTAGTACAATTAAGCGAGGTTTCCGAAAGAATTGCAGCTGGAGATATGGCTATCAATTTAAGAACTGACAGAAATGATGAGATAGGTCATGTTTTTCATTCCTTCGCAAAGATTATAAAGAGCATGGATATATTAAAAGACAATTTTAGAGAAGGAGAAGAAGCGATAAGGCAAGGTCGTGTATCTCACAAACTTAAAGATTCCAGACTGGAAGGCGCTTTTAACGATGTTTTAGAAATGACAAACAGTATTATATATGAATTTGTTGATTTTATGGGGCTGCTTTCAGAGCCTATCATTATCATTGACAATGAACTGAATGTTATATATGCCAACGATGTGATAAAAAAGTTTACCGAACATGAAAATGCGGATGTTACTGGATGGCATTTGGATAAGCTTGTGAATGATAAATTTTCCTGCAATCCATCACTGGTTAAGGCACAAAAAGAAGGGATGCCGCAATTAGAGGTGTGGATACAGTTGCAACTTAACCCAAGCAAACTTTTTGATTTGGAGCTTAATGCTATTCCTTTCGGTACCCAAGGCAATGTTTTAGGAATGATTTTATTTATGACCAACATATCCCATATAGGGGACATGCAGAGGCGCACCGAAAAAATAAATAACTACCGTAATGACCGAGCCGAGAAATTAACTGAAAACATTGTTGTCGCCTTTGAAAAAGGCGATTTAGAAATCAATATTTCTCCAAGCACCTATGATGAAGAAACTGAGGAAGTAGCTTTAGAATTGGAGGCGATGGAATGTGTTGTGCTAAAAGCAACAGGCACAATCAAAAGCTATGTGGATGAAATTACTGTAATGTTGAAGAAAATTGCGGATAAAAATTTTGACATATCCATTAACCGTGAGTATACAGGGGATTTCAACTCTATCAAAAATTCCCTCCTTATGATTGTTGATTCCGTTGGGCAGTTTATCAGAGAAATCCAAGACGTATCAATGGATGTTGAAGATGGGGTATACAAAATATCCCAGTCCACGAATAAACTGCTGTCAGGCTTCAATGAACAAACAAAGACGGCTAGGGATGTTTTAGAATCTGCTAATAAATTAACAACAGAATCTCTTAAAAATGCTAAAGATGCCAAATCTGCTAATGATTTATCTGTTGAAATGCAAAATATTGCTAAAAAAGGGACTAAACATATGCAGGATATGTCTAAAGCAATGGAAGCCATTATAGAATCTTCAAAAGAAATCAGTAAGGTAGCAAGTATTATTGAAAGCATAGCCTTTCAAACTAATCTCTTAGCGCTAAATGCCTCGGTTGAAGCTGCTAGAGCTGGAGAGCATGGAAAAGGCTTTGCCGTAGTAGCAGAAGAAGTGCGCAGCCTGGCAGCACGCAGCGCCATTGCCGCAAAAGATACGACTGAGATGCTTTCAAAATCATTAGAGCATGTAGACTTTGGTGCAGCAAAAACTGTACAAACAGCCGGAGTATTACGCAGTATTGTTGAGGCAGCATCCGCTGTATCAGAAGTTGTGGAAAATATAGCGTCTATATCTTCTGACCAAGTTGAAGAGGTAAGCAAAATCCGCGACGGTATCGAAAATGTTTATCGCAGCGTTGTAGAGGAAGATGTCGGCATTGTAAATGACACCGCATCTATCTGTGAAAACCTTTCCGAAAAAACCAATGTGTTGAGAAGCATGGTTGAAGAATTTAAAGTAAACGGAAGAAAATAATTAAACCCATTGCAGGTAATAATAAGGAGGAAAATATATGTTATGGCGTTCAACCTATGAAACCGGCAACGAAATTGTGGACAATGACCACAAAGAAATCTTCAAGATGGTAGAGAAAATATTGGAGGATAACTTCAAAGATCGCCCTGACAAAATCAGAACTTCCGTTGACTTTCTTGCTAATTACACAGTACGCCATTTTGGCAACGAGGAGAGGCTTATGGATGAATCCGCCTATCCTAAAACGGATGCTCACAAAAAGCAACACAGCGATTTTCTGCAACGTGTTGGGTTGTTTATCGAAAAAATTAAAAGCGACGTTGAATCGGTTAATTTTAGCATGGAAATAAACAAGGTCATTGTTGACTGGCTTGCCGAGCATGTAATGGGTAGCGACAAAGATTTAGCTGACCATTACAAATCTTGGGCAGTAGCTTTTAAAAAACAATAAAAACTTAAAGCAGAGTGACATATTAACAAAACGCTATCTTTTTATGAGATAGCGTTTTTCCATGTATGCCGTTGACTGCCAGACCATTTAATTTTTGGTTTCCTTTTTATATTTCGTTATTGACCTTGTGCTTTCATGCCGTTTATCATATTAGGAGGCATTTACGGCGGTATTTTTACCCCGACCGAGGCTGCCAACGTCGCAGCAGTATATGGACTTATTGTAGGATTTTTCGTGTACAGAGAGCTGACAATTAAGAAGCTCCCAACGATATCGCTGGAAACGATACTCAGCACTTCGATGGTTCTGGTCATTATTGGCGCGGCCGGCGCTTTCGGCAGTATTATGACCAGGCTGCAAGTTCCCGCGATGGTTGCCAACTACATGATTGGCCTTACGGACAGCCCATTGGTATTCCTCCTTCTTTTCAACATATTGATGTTTGTCGTAGGATCATTTATGGAAGCCAACGCGGCTATTATTCTGGTTGCTCCTATACTGGCCCCCATAGCTCAAGCTTACGGTATCGACCCTCTCTTTCTGGGCATTATCATGATAATCAACCTAGTTCTTGGATTGCTGACGCCGCCTGTCGGAATCAGCCTCTTCGTTGCTTGCGGCATCGGTGGAAACAAGGTCGACGCGATCCTGCGAAAACCGCTTATGGGATATCTCGCTATATTCGCGATAATGCTGCTCCTATTCACCTATGTACCTAATTTGACCCTATTCTTGTTCAACCTTATTCGATAATAATTCAAGGGGGATCACGCTATGCAAAAAATGTTCATTGAGGCAAGAATAAACGAATATGCGATGCGAAATACAACTAACAACATACCTTGGACCGTGGACGAAATCGTGGAGGATGCGGTGCGATGCTATGCTATGAGAACGGCGCTACTATCCTGCACTACCATGCCCGCCGCCAGGACGGCTCCCCTGACAACTCCCGTGAAGCCAACTCGGAGATAATCAGACGCGTAAAAAAGGAGTGCGACATACTAATTCACCCAACACTGGGTTTTAACGCAAATGATGACCTTCCAAGAGAACGCATAGACGCTATAGCCAAGCTGTGCGAATCGTCTGAAACAAGGCCGGACATCGTGCCTATCGCCCCAGGCAGCGTCAATATCGAATGCTATGATTCCAAAGCGAAAACCGTAGCCAACGAGCACGTTGTATACTTAAATTCCACTGAAACCATCATGTATGCCGCCGAAGTATTTTCAAAGCTGGACTTATCGGTACAATTCTTTTGCTGGGGGGTCACCTTTGTTAGGCGCGGAAAGATGCTGATGGATTTGGGGCTGCTCAAATACCCTCCCTACTTTGTTTTCCACCTCACTACCGGCGCCAAAATTTCATGCAATCCTCCGACAAAACTGGGCTTGGACTCTATGCTGGAAATGATGCCGCAAAACCCAACAAGCCCTTGGGCTGTAGCTTGCGGCGGAGGCAGCCTGATTCCGCTGATCCCTTATATCGCACAATCTGGGGGGCATGTGTGCATTGGCCTCGGAGACTACTCTTATGATGAGTTGGAAAGCCCGACAAACGCAAAACTTGTTGCGATGACTGCCCAAATAGCTCGCGAAAACGGCAGAGAAATCGCGACATTGGCTCAGACAAAAGAAATTCTTGGAATAAAATAACCGTATAACCACTGCATTTGGAAACAGTCCTAATAAAACGAACTATTTTTTCGTAAGGCTAAAAAGCGCTGCCTACCCGTACCTCAGCGGTACACGAGGAGACGCCGACAACGCATTGCGGAATGAGTTTTATTGGACTGTTTTCAAGTGGAAGGGACATAGCTGTTGAACTTAGTAATCCATAGCAAGTGACCTATAACCAACATACGGCATACAGCGAAGATTATAGGATACAAGCAATAGGGTATTATCACGAAGGCAATACTGTCGCTCTCTTGTTGAAAAGAGAGCGCACGGCCTTATTACGGGAAAGATATCTGCTCGCGTTAATCTTGTTCCGGGCTATTGCGACGGTCGCACTGCTGTTGAGTATTGCCACGCCATATCAATGACCACAAAGAAATTTAAAAATTGGTTCTGTCATTTCTTGCTTCCTCGAATCCACAAAGGAAATGTCGCTATCATGCAAGCCGGCTGCATAATAAAAAACGCTTGCAGCGGTATGCTTTAGTTTATGGAGTTACCATCATCTTCCTGCCGATTTTTTCTTCCAGAGTGTAAATCTCAACACTAGTAATATATAATTTTCATAATGTCAAATATATTTTCAAATTGCAATTGCCCGATTCAATCATTACGATTGTATGCCTTTACAAGATCACTGTTATTTTCTTGACTATCCTATTCGCCGAATTATAGCCCCATCAAAATATATGTGTTGCTACGAAGCGCTTTTGAGCAATTATGGACTCCGCTTTCAAGCTATCCAAGATGCTATTTATTGGTATTTAATTTTTGTGTATTCTGTAGGGTAAACAGCTATATTTGTTCTACCAAAACAAGATGTTGAGGGTCTATGTATTATAATATTGACATCAATTATCAAAATTCCGGGGTGCAAACATTTTTATCATCCTGCGGTACACAAGGTATATATGTGTAAAATTCAAGGAATTGTTGTTGTAAATCTCCATAAGCACAGCCGAGGATGCTTCGTTCTTCAAGCCGTGATACCCGAAAGCTTTACGCAGGGAACGGCAGGACACGCGTCAGTGGAATTTAAGCAATTCCACCCCCGTACGGATTACGCTGTAAGGCTAAATTCACCATATCATACAGCTTTTGAGAATCACGTACAAGGTCTTTGAGAGCTGGAAAAGATAGGTCATGTGTCAGATACCCTTATTTTAAAAGGGTATTATTATGCTTTTTAGAAAGAATTATAGTATCGCAATATAGGAAATTGGATGAATACGCAAAAGAAACCCTCAAAAATAGCGGTGAAGCATTGCAAGTAAGCAATGAAATTAATGTAACTGCTGTATATGGGCTAATTGACCATGTTTCAGGCAGTGATATACTACTTGTAAAACACCATAAAGAGTGGTAAAATAGAATATAGAAAGGACTAGTATTGGCTGCATGGTTTAAGTTAAGTCAAATTCTAAAATATGGGGCGGTTTAATTGTACAGGAAAAAAATCACTATAATTGCTATTACTCTGATTCTGTTATTATCAGGATTAGCGTTGCATTTTGCTTTCTCCCACTTAGATACTGACCCCGAGGTATACCTCATTGGCGAAGCTGAGGCGGTTGCTGTAACGGCCATTACATATTTTAATGGTATTTCAAATCCGCAAAGTATTTTTGACGAGCTTTATTACCCAATTGGTATTGCCATCATGGGGTCATATTTAGTTGTGGCGGATTCTATGTGTGACCGCGTACAAATTTTGGACGGCGGATATAATGAGCGAATAGGTATGCCGGGACGTTTTGGCCTGTCTTATAATGATTCCGGCGCTTTTGTAGACGGGTTCCGCGAACAGGCTATGTTTATGAAGCCCTCCGGCGTTTTTGTAACCCCCGAAGGGGATATTATCGTCAGCGACTCCGGTAATCATGCTATCCGCAAAATAACAGGCGCATTCGTAATTACCATTGCAGGCAACGGTACAGGAGGGTTTCGTAACGGGCCCGAAACCCAGGCCCAATTCAACCAGCCTCGTGCCGCCGTTATGTGCCCAGATGGCTTTATATATGTAGCCGACACCTTGAATCATGTGCTGCGACGTATAGACCCAGACGGGTATGTAAGTCTGTTTGCGGGTGTACCTGGTGAAAGCGGTTTCAACGACGGTTCATTGTCGGAAGCGAGGTTTTTTCAGCCGTCCGGTCTTTATCTTACGGAAGCCGGTGTTTTATATGTAGCCGATTCCGCAAACCACGCCATCCGCAGGATAGACAACGGTGCTGTAACCACCGTGGCCGGGCAGCCCGGCGAGCCTGTCAGGTTTTCAGATTACTTTGAGGGCGGGCTCATAGACGGGCCTAATAACGAAGCCCGATTTAATTTTCCCAGAGATATCACCTTGCTGCCCGATGGGTCCATATTGGTAGCGGACAGCCTAAATCACGCAATCCGCATGATTACAGCCGAAGGTACGCGGACGCTTTTGGGCGGGGGTATGGCCGGACGTTTTCACGATTCCGCTGAAAATTTGCTGTTTACAAGACCGGAAGGCATTGCTACAAACGGCGAAACCTTATTTATATCCGATACCGTGAACAACCGAGTACTGTCTGTGCCCTTGACTTACAGGGTTTTGGCCGGACGTCCGTCCCGTGGGCAGATGCTCGCCGAAACAGGCCTTACCGTAGATTCAAGATTCGCTTTTCGTGGTGACATACGCGTATTTTTGGGTGACGAAAGAGTGGATATGGAAAGGGTTCAGCCATGGATCAGCGGGGATTCAATCTTTGTGCCTATCCGCCCGTTTCTTGAAGCCTTATGCGCAACAGTACATTTGAATGAATCAGCGGGCGAACTTTCCATATTTGTAGGCGATACCGTAACCATCCTTGCTCATGATGTGGACTATTTTATAATGAGGGGAGTTATGGTTACTACCTTGAGTGAGTTGACTCGCCTGTTTCCATACACGATAGAATGGTTTCCTGAACTTAGCCTCATCACACTTCATATCCCGCAAGATCTAAGAGGGGAATAAGATATGTATAAAAAACTTAAAATCTTTATGCCCGTTGTGCTTTTTGTCTTGTTCGGCCTGACACAGTATTTTATGATGTTCCCATCTATAGATAACGTGATACATGATAATGTGATGATCTCCACACGCGGCGCTTCAGATAATATTATCATCGTCGGCATAGACGAGCGTAGTATAAATGAAATCGGCAACTGGCCCTGGCCGCGCTTTTTTATGGCAGAAACAATAACGCGCCTTACGGAAATGGGCGCCGCCGCTATTGGCGTAAACGTGTTGTATGACACCATTGGCGCCGTACCGGAATATGACGAGGCTTTGCTGAACGCCGCTATGGGTACGGAAAATCTTGTGTTTGGCGGAATGGGTATATTAAGTCCGTTTCAGGATACCGACGGGCAGCTTGAGATAGAGTACTACGTGCTGCCGTTTGGTGAATTGGGCGAGATCGCGACCGTAGGCTTTCTAAATGCCATACCTGACGAATCTGACGGCGTAATGCGCCGCTCTGTTACCGCTTTACGCTTTGGAGATATAACGGTACATTCCTTCCCCTTTGAAGTTTATCGCACATTTCGCCGAACTATGGGTCAAAGCGCGTTAACGGATATCCCTTTAGACAGAAATGGACAATTTCCTATCCGTTATGTGGGTGGGCCGCAGAGTTTTGCCACAGCATCTTTATGGGGCGTAATTAACGAACACTACCCTCCTGATATGTTTAGGGACGCCATTGTCTTGGTGGGCCCGTACGCGCAAGGTATCGGCGAAGGCAGTTTTACAACACCCATGGAGCGTAGCATTGCCACCCACGGCGTGGAATTGTACGCCAACATTATACAAAATTTTTTGGAAGGTATTTTTATAGTTGACGCGCCTTGGTGGCTTAATTTAGCTGTACTGGCTTTGTGCGGGCTTGTTATTACTCTGCTGTTTCAGCGGTTAAAGCCGCAGACTGCCTTTATTGCGACGGCGCTATTAATAGTTGCCCTGCTTGCTGGCGTTAGACTGGCGTACGACCATCTTCACATCATAATAAGAGTTGGGGATACAATAATATTTTTGGTAATATGCTATTTAACAAATCTTATCCTTAGCATACTTACCGCACAAAATGACAGGCAGCAAATTAAGGATCTTTTTGGAAGGTTTGTCGCACCGGAAGTGGTTAATGAAATTATATCCGGTGGTGTTGACATTCAGCTTGGCGGCGTTGTGAAAGAGATTACCGCCTTATTCGTGGATATCCGTGGATTTACGGCTTTTTCCGAAGCCAATTCTCCAGAAAAAGTTGTGGGCATGGTCAACCGATACTTGGCTCTTACAAGCAGCGCTATTCAAAAAAACAACGGAACTATAGATAAATTCATCGGGGATGCAACCATGGCATTATTCAATGCCCCAAATAATGTTCCTGACCACGCACTGTGCGCTGTTAAAGCGGCTTGGACTATGAAAAAAGGCGCTACGGCTCTAAAGGAAGAAATCTTGAGAGAATACGGCGTTGACTTGCAGTTCGGCATAGGTATAAATACCGGTGCCGCCGTAGTGGGGAATATGGGTTCCGATTTTCGTATGGACTACACTGCCATCGGCGACGCAATTAATACTGCGGCGCGCCTGGAGTCCAATGCCGGAAAAGGACAGATTATTATATCTGATGCTACGTATCAGCTAGTAAAGCAGCATGTTGAAGTGCAAGAGCTGGGAACAGTTAATTTTAAAAACAAGAGTGTAGGGGTACTGATTTATTCTGTTGAAAATGTTAGAGATTAGGGGGAATTACATTGATAAGAAGATGTGTATGTTTTATCATTATCTTTTCGATGATTTTTTTATCGTTTCCTAATTTTGTCGAGGCACAGGGCATGGACGACAGCCCCAGGGTTGAGTCCGTACGCGGCGCGGCATTTGTGCAAAGGGTGGGAGGGCATAGTCTTGCCGCCGTATACCGTGGCATGAATATTTATGACGGCGATGTAATTATCACCGGCATGAATTCGACTGCGACTGTAATTTATTATGACCAGATGATTATTATGGGCGAACTTACCAAGCTGTCTATTAACTCCGTATGGCAGCGTCATGGGCGTAATAACAGTTCTATCTCATTGATAGAAGGCATGATAAAGGTTCGCGTGGACGTACAGCTTGACGATAACTCCAGCAATATGGTGCAAGCTGCCGGCACAATCGTAGGTGTGCGCGGCACGAAGTATATACTCACTTATCGCCGCATGATTTTTGGCGATGACGGCATGGGCATAGGGAACCCCTTTGTTCGTATGCTGGTAATAGACGGCGAAATAGCGGTAGATTTGCCTGACCCGGACAACTCGGGCGAAATGGCTACTTTCTTGGTAACACCGCAAGGGATGCAACGCGTGACGGAAGATATACACGGCAGGCAGGCACATGGAGAAGTGGAAGATATACCGGAGATGTTTGCTATCCCGCTGGAGACATTGGATATTACTATCCTTGAAGCAATAAGGGACGACCTGTGGACTTTGGAGCAAAACCCGGAGCTTTTTAGCCGCATAGAAGAAGCCATTGAGCTGAGAATAATAGAAGACGAATTAAGAATACAAGGTTTACAGGAGCGGCCACAGCCGCAAATTATTGTTTCGTCGGAAGCGGAAGAAATCTTGCCAACTTTGCCTCCCCCTGTTCCTGCGCCGGGGTCTACACCGACACCCGAGCCTGCAACTACTGGGCCGGTACCGACGCCTGGGCTTGGGTCGCCGCAAGTTCCACCACCCGGCTCAACACCAGGATCTCAACCGACTCCGGCTCCTCAGGCGACGCCAGGGCCTCAACCGACTCCGGGACCCCAGCCGACACCAGGACCACAACCGACTCCGGGACCCCAGCCGACACCAGGACCACAACCGACGCCAGGACCCCAGCCAACACCAGAACCGACACCAATACCAACACCGACGCCGACAGCGACACCAGCACCGACGTCAACACCAGAACCAACAGCGACACCAGCGCCGACGCCAGCACCGACATCATCTCCAATAACAATGACAATCACAAACCCCAACATTCGTACGCTTATCCCAATCTACATCAACGATACGACTTACAATACGGTTTACAATACTGAACTTACCTTTACTGTGGATGTAAGCGGATTTACTGATGAATCATCATCCGCTGGTTTTAGGCTACTCATCACCAGCCCTACAAGTGGTATTTCATTTGCCGGCTATGACGTTCCCGGTGTATATGCGGACGGCACAAGAACCTTCACGATTACCGTTGCCTATGACGGTGCTACGCCAGTTCCAAGCGCTAACGCGAATATCTCGGTCGATTTAATTGATTTCGATCCATATGTATACAACGAAGGATCGCAATCCACAAGCGTAAATATCCGTGACGGGCAGGGCTCTTTACTGCGAGCCATCCCGGTAACATCAACCAGCATCATGGAATTTAACACACACCTTGTGGCCGACACTGTTAATTTACGCGCGAGGCATTTCATACTGCGCGGAGATATTACGTTGTCTGAAACCTGGACGCCGATACCCGGTTTTTCCGGTGAGTTTGACGGGAATGAGTATACAATCAGTAACTTAACCGTAAGCCCGGTCGAAATTCGCCAAGGCATGTTTGAATTAATTACCGCTGGCGGCGCAGTAAGAAATCTTGGCCTGGTGAACGTCAACCTTACCAATGCTACTGAAGCCGGAGGTATTGCGGCAGTAAACGAGGGAACTGTTGCAAACAGTTCTGTAAGCGGCGGCAGTATCGGAGGCTCGGGCAATATCGGTGGTGTAGTGGGCCTTAATGCCGGAGGCGGACAGGTATCAAACAGTTTTGCAAGCGGCGTCAGTATCAGCGGAGGTTCGGGCAATGCCGGAGGCGTGGTAGGCCTCAATTCCGGAGGCGGAACAGTGTCAAACAGCTTTGCGAGATACGGCGGTATCAGCGGGGCGGGTTTGGGCAATATTGGCGGCGTGGTTGGCCTTAATTCTGGAGGCGGAACAGTATCCCACTGTTTTGCGCTTATTCCCATAACCGGAACGGGTAACAATTTTGGCGGTATTGTAGGATCAAACATCGGCTTTATAAGGGACAGCGTGGCGCTAAACCCCGGAAACTTGACAGGAGGCAACAATAACGGGCGTATAGCGGGCTTTACCAACGAGGTCATATCAACCAGAAATTACTCACGAGACATACCTGTAGGAGGAGGCTCGGCAGCAGAGGGTAGCGCCAGGGACGGTACAACTATTACCCTGGGCAACGTTGATGATACGGTACAACCCATGCTTATATCCGCTCACGGGCTAAACAACGCTCCCAACGTGAGAGCGATTCTAGGATGGCCCTCAGCCTTTTCGATAGTTAACCCCGTAATATTGGATATTAAGGAAGAAGAAGAGGAAGAAGAAGAGGAAGAAGAGGGAGAAGAAGAGGAAGAAGAGGAAGAAGAGGGAGAAGAAGAGGAAGAAGAAGAGGAAGAAGAGGGAGAAGAAGAGGAAGAAGAGGAAGAAGAGGGAGAAGAAGAGGAAGAAGAAGAGGAAGAAGAGGAAGAAGAGGAAGAAGAGGAGGAAGAGGAGGAATCTCCTGATAACAATGATGATGAAGAGGAATTTCCAGACAATTTATAAGGCAGATAAAGGGGCTATACTTTTATGGAGAAAGCCGAAGCTAGGCATGTCTATGATATTGAAAAAATCTTTGAGGTTGTTCTAGCTTTTAACAGCGTAAGCGACCGTACTGAGCTTCTTGATATCATTTTGACTAAGATGATGGAAATAACTTATTCCGACTCGGGCTCATTATATACCGTTGATGACGGCAAACTGCATTTTCGCATTATAAAAAACAAAACTTTGGGCATTTTCCAGTCTTCTGAAAGAGATGAAATCAATCTGCCCCCTATTGTTTTAGACAAAAGCAACATTCAAAACGTCAGCGCTTATTCCGCTATTAAAAACGAAATAGTGCTGGTGGACGATGTTTACGGCGAAAATGAACGCTTTAATCTTTCGGGGCCAAAAAACTATGACAAAATAACGGGGTATCGTACGCGTGCCATGCTTGTTCTTCCCCTTTGCACCCAAAGGGGCGCAGATAATGAGGTGCTTGGCGTCATACAAATGATGAACCCCTTGGACCCCGTAACGGGCGGATACGGAGTTTACGGCAATATTTATGAGCCTCCTATAGTGCCGGCTTTGGCTAAAATTGCGGCAAACACGCTTTCAAACTTAACGTATGTAAGGGAACTGCGGCTGCTTTTACGTTCATTTGCGGCGGTAATGACGCAGGCAATTGATGAACGCTCCCCATACAACAACAATCATACGCAAAATATTGCGCTATATTGTGAGCGGTTTGCCATGCATCTTGGCCATGTTTTTCCGCAAGGCCACACCCTTCATTTTGATGATATTCGCACTGAAAGTCTTGTGCTTGCGGCCTTGCTGCACGATATCGGCAAAATAATTACGCCGCTTTCTATTATGGACAAACCGGACAGACTAGGTGAAAAGCTCGAAGCTGTAAGATACCGTTTTGAACTGAAAAAATGCCAAACCAAAATTGATTGGTTACACAAGCGGATAAATGACGAGCAGTATGACGCCGAAAAAGGGGCGCTCAGCGAAGCGCAGGCTTTTGTAGAGCATATAAATACAGCGGGTTTTTTGAGTGACGAGCAGCTGGAAAATATTTTGAAGTTGCGCGGCCTTACATATAAAAACGCCGATGGGACTGTTACCGCCTTGTTAGACGAGGACAATATAGATGCCCTTTCCATAAGAAAAGGTACGCTTACTGCTTTCGAGAGAGAGATTATGCAGCAGCATGTAACAATAACAGGCAGGCTGCTTGACAAGATACCATTCTGGAAATATTATGGAGATATTCCGTTTTGGGCGCGCAGCCATCATGAATTTTTAGACGGAACGGGCTATCCTCAAGGGCTTTCCGGGGATGAAATTCCTATAGAAGCCTGTATCATTACTATTGTGGATATTTTTGAAGCGCTTACCGACAACGACCGCCCTTATAAAAAAGGTATGCCTATAGATAAAGCATTAAAAATATTAGTGGAAATGGCGGATGCGGGAAAACTTCACAAAGAACTTGTGCGGCTGTTTGTGGAAAGCAAACTGTGGGAGGAATGTCATGAGGCTTAAAATATATGGCTGCCGCGGCACTGCGGCATTTTCACGTGATTCACATTACGGCGGTAACACATCTTGCATATTGTTGGAAAGTGGCAGTAATATGATTATTTTGGATGCGGGAAGCGGACTTATTAAGCTGGATACAGAGTTGCGCGAAAAGTTTCCCGATTATCCTAATAACTTACCTTTTAAGCTTAGCATATTAATAAGTCATTTACATTTGGATCATATACTGGGACTGACAGGGTTTGCGCCCATTTGGGCCAAGGGTACGGATACACGTATTTTTACATGTACACGCGGCGACAGACCTTTAAACGAACAAGTATTTGGTATATTTGCGCCGCCTTATTGGCCGGTATATATGGCAAACGCTTCTCATGCGGAATGTGTTGCCATTTCAGGCACATTTAAAGTGGATAGGCTTATGGTTACACCTTTTTCGGCGAATCACCCGGACAGCACCTTATCTTTTCATATTACCGACGGGCACAAATCAGTTGTATATTTGCTTGACAATGAAATGTCTCAGCAAAATGAACCCACGATATTGTTGGAGCATTGTCGCAATGCCGATTTGGTGGTTTTTGATGCGGCTTATTTATTAGAGGATTATCCCCAAAAGCGTGGATGGGGACATTCTACCGTGCAAGACGGCGTTAAGCTGGCAGAAAAAAGTGGTTGCAAGCGAATGGTGTTTGCCCATTATGGGCAGGAATATTCCGATAGCGATCTAAACAAATTAAAAGAAATAGTCCCAAGCGACGACCGATTTATATTTGCCTATGAAGGCATGGAGATTGTGATATAATAAATGAGCAATCTACTGGTTACATAGTATTATTCAGATTTATCCCCTTACATAGTTTATTGTCTGTATACTGGGGTTAAAACCCTCGCCTTTAGGCGAAACCTTTAGGTCAAGCTCCTGTAATGCTATTCCGCTTTCAGTGAAAGAATATTATAAAAATATTCTTGAGGTGAAGCCA
>Ga0131853_10003671_pt1 | contig 27586 bp, 18 predicted proteins | sample TergutLab28metaG_FD_92764 | JGI IMG/M metagenome (GOLD analysis project Ga0131853, IMG submission 92764) | Labiotermes labralis P1 segment gut microbial communities from Petit-Saut dam, French Guiana - Lab288 P1 (version 2) (version 2) | ecosystem: Host-associated > Arthropoda: Insects >...
AATAATGCACCAAGTAGTCGCAAGCTCCTGAAGATGGTTGTATTAACATCCGAAACATGTTTAGCAGTAAATTGACATAATAAAGCAAGTGTCATCAAAGTTGGTCTACCTTTATTCAAATATAAAGTCAGCACTGTTGCTTCTTTCAGTTGTGTGTCAAACCACACATTGCTACATTGATGTAGTGATGAATGAGATAGAACTTTTTTATAAATGTTTTTTACCTTTCCTTGATCCTGAATAAAGACTGGAGCAATTAGTAAGTATGAAATTATTTGTGAAAATGAAAGAGACTGTCATTGTAACCTTAAGTTTGTTATGTGAGGCTTGTGGAGAAGATGCCAGAGATACTTAAAACACTCTTACACAATTTCACATATTGCTGGGAGGTGTGGAAGTTTCCTGTGTAGTGGTATTTAGCTTCTGGTGGAAATGATTTTGAAGGATATAACATGTAAATACAATTATTACATAAATGGAGTACTTTTTTGAAACTAGACTGTTATTTAATAGCAACCCCTTGTACGTAGTTCTCCCAGCATTTATTTCTGGACTAGCTCTTTACTGGCAGCTAATAAAGGTTCTTTGCTTTTGTTTGTTACATTTTTATATAGATCCTGTAGATCAATATCATCACTGTAGACCGGAAGCTGATGTGTCCTATTCGTTTTCAGTCTGTTCTGGTTTACTTGCACCTTCCTAATGGCATACTCGAAAGTGAAATTGGCAGGCACTGGTGACGAAGCGTCTACTAGTTTCAGACCGTTTTGAGCTGGGAAAGTATCTGACTTGTTTTCGTGTCCAGATTTTACTGTATGCTTCATTTAAACACATTTTAATGAATATAACTATTTTTGTGGGCATACCAGACTCAATGAGAATATTATGCATAATGTCCCTTTCTTGAAGGGTGTAAGTGGCTGATGTACTGCCTTTTTGTATTCCCATTTTTCCTGAAATATAGTGTGTGGTGGATAAACATGATGGCTTTTAAAGTGAAATAATGCATTGAAATTTAATTTTCCTATTTGTTTTTTATGATAATTGGAAACTACATTATATACCATTTTATTTTTCAAAAAGTCAAAATCCAGCATTCCTCAAGCTCTCTCCAATCAATCTCATATCCCTGTATTTAATACAGCATTTATTCTTGTGGTATACAGTTTACTTTTTAAGGGACCACATAGAAAGTGATGACACATAAATCAGGTGAAATGTAGGCCATTGAGCATTGCTTTTCCCTGAAGTAACGTGCTGTGGAAACATTTCTTGCACCACATTTATTGATGGCCTTTGTTGTATGAGCAGTCACCCCATCTTGTTGGTATGGAGATCAGTTTACAGTGACGTAAATCTGATTCTAGAAAGCTGCTTCACAGTTCCTTGTAGTAGTGGGATATAACTGTCACTAGGCCTAGAACATTGGAGAGCTTCAAGTGACAAATACAGAAAGAAGTCTCAGCAAAGCAGCAGAAATAATGCTGTGAGTACTGAGAAACCTTTAAGCAAAACTGGAATTGTGCTTGAGGAATGTAACAAATCATATGGCATGTCATTCAGTTTCCAGTGATGATAATCACCAAATAGGGAAGTAAAATTTTACTTCATAACTTTCTTTTAAAAATTCTTGGGTTTATCTGCTGCACCCAGTATTTGACATGCATAGTAGTTGATAAGTAGTTGATCTCTTACATCAAAGTAAATTGTGACAGGATGCTGAAGCGGAAAAGATAAGGGAAGAACGCATGAAGGCATATGCAGAAAAGAAATCCAAAAAGCCTGCCCTGATAGCCAAATCTAGTATTGTTCTGGATGTAAAGCCTTGGGATGATGAAACTGATATGAAGGAGATGGAAGTCAAAGTCAGAACCATCACGATGGATGGTTTAGTGTGGGGAGCCTGTGAGTATCATATTTCTATACAAATCCATAATGTCAGAGAACATTAATTATACTCATCAGTCTGTCACTAGGAAGTAGTCACATGTTGTGTACTGAATCAAAAGGTATTTATCTAAAAATGAATGTATTGTCTAATTTGGTACACTTTTAATGTACATTTTCTGTTGCTGTCTCTTTCTGTCTTGAGAGGGTTGAAGTAATGAAACTGTGAGCAAATATTGTTGGCCTGGAAGATTTGACTCTCATGCAGTGTCATGATGTAAGTAAACATCAGTGATAGGCACATGTTGCATGGTGTGTCCTAACAGAGAAGGAAGTCCATTCTGGAACAGTACTGTGTAATCACATTTTGTGTTTACTTCAGGCAAATTACTGCAGGAAACATTGCATGTGATTTAGGAAAGCGTGAATTGAACATTATAGCGAGTTAGGGAGGGTAGGAATTAAGGACAAGAAATTGTGAAATTACCTCTTGTGGCATAGTTTTTGTACTGTATTTCGTGAAGAGCTGTTTTATGTTCCCCAAAGCTTGTGGTTGTTTTAAAATGTTGTGTCAACTGCAGTAGCTGTGTATATCTCTTAAAAGTTTTCTGGACACATAATTTCCTGATATTGAAAAGAAGTGATGAAATTGTCTATCTGTAGCAGAGGTTTCTTCCACACATAATTAGACTGTTTAGAAAATTTCTCGAACATTCTCCATTGCATGCATGAATTTTGGATCAAACACTGCAGCAGAAAACTGAAAAGCCACAGGATACTAGGTTTTGGGTGCTAACTTTCAACTAACAAATTGTGTATTGTGAATTGTTGCTGAACCTGAACTAGTTCTGCCTTTATAATTTTTGGAAAAAGGCTCGAGTATGAGGTAAGAAAAAGCAAATTAAACCAAATATTTATTTATTTTTTTGAGTCATATTTTACAGAAGGCTGTGTCTACTGAACACTGTTATGTTTGCAGTTCATAGCCTAAATTTATGTCAGCATGTACAAACAATATTTTTGTTCATCATGTACCTTAATCTACCACATGTATTGCCAGTATTATGAAAAAAAATATCTACAAGCCTTATAAACCAAATATCATTTTCAGTGTTATGGCATAATCATGTCTGCACTTTTCTCTAACTTTTAACTGCTGTTTTTTGTATCAAATTCTGTTGTATTAATCTTCTCAAAAATAATTAAGTAGATCTTTTGCTTCCTTCTAGATTTAAGTAAACTATTTCAAACTTTCTCATAAGTGCATAAATCCATGAAAATGTAATCTTATTCCCTCTACTTATATCAAGAGTTACATGTGTTATGCAGTCTTATATTTATCTGTTTAATATAATGCTACTGTGATGACACATTCCTTTTCTCATTATTCTTCCACATTAAATACTTTTAAGAAACAATCATCTGTCCGTTCTATATCTTCACCTAGTTACCTCATAGAATTTAAATTTCTGCTGTTCATACTGTGGAACAAGCAGAAAAAATTATTTCTTTGTTTAACTTTTGCAATTCCGGGGGAAAAGTTTGCAATGTCTGTGAAAAGAAAAATGATAGAAAATGAACGTGCTTCACTGCTGTTTACATTCATTAATACCAACAATGCATTGTGACTGTGATCAGAGGAACTGAAGATTATACACACCTTCAAGGTTGTGATGTGTTCTGAATGAAAAGCTAAATTCACAGTTGGAGGTTTTAAGTAATGGGACTTAACTGAGGGAAGTTTCCAGGGTATCTTGAAATTCCAAATGTCAGATAATAGAAAAACCATTAGGCATATGATTAAGTCTTTGCCACTTGTCAGATATTCAGCTGCTGGCAGGTAGTCATGTATGGCCTATACATTGCACTGTTGTAAGCATGCATTTTAGTGATACTATGTTGCCCATGAATTTTTGTTTTACCAGGGAATTTTAAAAAATTCCAATTTTCAAGGTTGTAAATGTTAATAATTTCTTGATAACTTCTAAAGAATTGTGGCTTCACTACACATTCAATTTAGTACTAAATGAAAATAGTCCTGTATTTCCATAATTGGTAGAAGGCTGGATGTTGTAGTGAATGTGCATTTTTTTTTTTTTTGGTCATTGTAGCCAAGCTGGTGCCTGTGGGCTTTGGAATCAACAAGCTGCAGATCATGTGTGTGGTTGAAGATGAGAAGGTCTCTGTGGATTATTTGATTGAAGAAATTCAAAACTTTGAACAGCATGTCCAGTCTGTTGACATTGTTGCCTTCAATAAAATCTAAAATGCAAATGTGTGCCATTGCTTTGTAATTGTTTTGTCAAATTATACATTTTTTTGAAAATCACTATTGCTGTATTGAATTTGCTACTGCATGGTGTGCAAAGAGTCAACCTTACATTTTACATACTGAATGAAAAAGCGCTTAGAGGTTCAGAAGGCCATGTGTTACAATTAATGTCTGTGTGTAATTCACTCACGTTACGGATTGATAAGGTGGCTCTGGGTGGTCTTCTGGCTGTCAGACACATTGCAGACTTCAGGGAATTGGAGGTGTATAAATGTAAGTTTCAGTTCATTTAATGTTTTGTTGTGCTAATTTTTGAAGACTTCTAAACATGCTCTTCACAGTTGCGCTGGTCTGGAATTTGTGACATAAAGTTAATGTCTTTTTGGGAAAGTTTTTTAGTGTATTTTTCAAACAAGTCCTATCTAATCTTACCCATTGAGCTGTCGAATACTCTTATGACACTCTTTGAACACTTTATAGTATCCAAGATTCTGGATGTTTATAGTGCACTGCCGACCACCCATGTAGTGTATCCTGGCATAATCTTCACAGTCAATAATCCCATTACCATCACAATCCTGAAACAGAATAGGTACACATTACACAGGTTTGTCTTTTGTTACTGGAAGTAATTTAACTAACCATGTGGTGTCAACCATGAAAATTCAGCTTGATGGATACTTGCTGGCCAGTTAATTATGTGGTAAAAATCACATGTGACAGATACTGTCATCCATTGCTTTTTGCAGGGGTTACGTTCCAAGAACCCCAGCGAAAAGCAAAATCTGCAAATAAGCGACTGTGTCCACCCCCTTTCTCCCCCCCCCCCTGCCATTGCAGTTTTTTTTTAATTATTATTTTTAGTCTCTTTATGATGTATTTAATGTTTCTTGTTATGCTTAAGTCCCATTTTAGTCGTTTCTTTGCAGAAACATTGTGCTGGGGAGCTGCTGCTTTTTTTCCTTCAACTCCCACACTTCATCTACCTGAAGCTGTTAGAATGTTCTGGAGAGTTCAGGGAATTTTTTAATTTCCATTCGTGGAGCAATCTCATGAAGAGTGAGGGATGACTATATAAATTCATGACTTTATTAGAAACATTGGTCATTTAACTTATTCTGAAAAAAATATAACCTGCTTCACTGCACCTCTGTTATGACGGCAGTGCAAGTTTTGATTCTTATTCGTCATTAAATGTTAAGTCCATACATGTAAGAAACAAAGCAAATGCTGAAACAGATACATATGTCAGTGCATTATCCCACACAATGTGGTAGTAACATATGTTCCTGGTGAACAGTAAACATCACCACTTCGACACCAGTGATTCCAGTACTGTAATATAACAATCCTTGCTTCTCCTAGCAGAGATGAAAGGAAGGTAACTAGAGAGTACTCCCTCTACCTAGTTGGGCTCTTATCCTGAACCAGTTCAAACCATTCTCTTCATTGCAACATGTGTACCCAGCACTCACTTTAACCCTTCATTGTCTGGTGGTAACAGTAATTATTGTCACTGTAACATTGGAAGACACTGTGTTTTGCCCACACACTACTTTTATTAAGTTTCGTATGCTTCTCATAATAAATAGTCGTTATCTCTGTAGACAGTGTTGACTACTTGAGGTTTGTGAGGTAGGGTGTGTATCTTACTGGAGCGTGCCCTTGGCATATCTGTGAAGGTTGCCAGGTGAGTGGTTAAGGGCTGAATGAGCAGGACACAAGGAGCATTGGCAGTCCTTTCATGGATCAAGGCAAGCTAAGGGCTTTCTTAAAAGACCCTGTGCTAATAAAAGAATTGCTCCACTTGAGCAGAAACCGGCTAAGAATAGTGATGGGACTGCTTACAGGGCACTGCAATTTAAAAGGACGTTATGCAAACTGGGGGGCTGTTAGTCCGAGGTGTAATAGATGCAAACGGGCATTTGAACAGCCCCACATGTTCTTTCTGACTGAGCCACTGGCAATATTACATGATTTAGGCACCTGGGCCAACTTGAAACCAGGTGACTTTTCTGACATTTCAATCAGCAAGGTACCGCACTTTGTTCAAAGTGTGGGGCTGCTGAATCTTAGGCAAAGAGTTGCACAAAAAGATCAGGAACAGTCAAGGTGCAAGGATCCCTGTGGTGCCTGCCCTAATTTACTGTAATTTAGTTTACTGTAGGATCTTTATATACAGTAGCTGTACATAGTGTAGTCAGTATAAGTGACTAGGGTATGGAATGGATTATCTGGGTGTAAAATCTTGGTAGGGATAAGAGATATTTAATTTTTCCGTATGGTCCAGACTGGCTAAGGGCCCCACCCAACTTTCTGTTCAGTGGGTATCAGGGTTCTTTCCCTGAGGTAAAGCGGCCAGGGCATGAAGTTGACCACTCACCTCAGTTTAGTGCCGAGGTTAAGAAAGAGTGGAGACGTACCTCTACTCCCCCCTATATACCATAATGGTATGGATAGGAAGAATGGTGTTTATTGAATAGATTTTTCAGGGTCTACAGCCAGTCTGGATAATGGCAATAGAAAACAATTCAACATCTGACCAGTGACTGAACCCCAGAAGTTTAACCCAAAACTAATGTTACTGCTGTTCAATCCGATTTATGTTTGCTACAAGAATAATTATTTTTTAATTTCATTTGAACAAATAATAAAATTCTTTTTAAGCTCACAGTCTTACAGTATGTGACATGCTGTACAGGGAAAATGAAATATCCAGTTGTGGATGATCCTGAAGCCTCCTTTAACCAGAAACTGACAAGGAGTCCCATTACTATCTCATTATTCCACTAACCAGCAGTACAGACTAATATTGGGTAAATTCACATAAGCTAAGAGTTAAGTTACTGACATCAGAATGTGATTATTCAAAGAGTGAAATACTGGTATGTTGATTTTTTGTATTATGTACACACACCATTCTACATAAGTAGTGATGCAAATGGAATAGAAAGTGCAGCAGGGAAAACAGGAGAGGTTATTGTGTGAAAAATGGTTGTTTGTCTGCCTTTGAGGTTGTTAGGTTCGTTAAGCTTGACATTAGGTAGGGGGATTCCATTCATCCCTCTCTTGCTAGGTTGGTCCTGGGTCTGTGGGTTTCTGAGAGCTCTGTCTTGTGCCCAGGAAAATTTGATTTGTGACACCAAATTTCCCGGGTTTTTACAAGTTATGACAAAGCGATATTTCTGACATTGTTTACCAAGATTTTGACTTAACAACTGTGGGAGGAAACATTGTATGAGTGTAGGACAGCCATCAACCAGCTACCGACAGGAAGACTGTAGATAACAGATTACTGATTCTGGACTGAAGTTGCTGACAATGAGGTGTGGATACATTATAAAAACTCAGTAAATGAATTGGGTGTATTATTTTTATTATTACTAATTACGTATTTGTATTTATGTGTCATGATTGTTGGAGTTGTCTCATAGTATCTGAATATTTTACTCTGATGTTTTCACTGCATTTCAGGTTAAAACTGTTGTGTTCATCCTTCCACCACTGAAATAATATTGTGTCCCCATTTTTTATTGTTTTAAAGTGGGAACCCTAGTTAAGTATAATGTTCTTGTATCCAATCAATTATATCTGGCAAACCTTTTGTCCTGGAGGTGCAAATGTCTTAATTTTTACTTTAGTTTTGTGTATAGGTACTAGTGTTTAAGGAAAGGTGCTTCATCTTCCTGGTAGAAGAATATTACTCATAATGTCATACATGTGGGTGCAGCATATTCCTCTCAAACTTTGGTATGTTCATATGAAACAACATGGCATGAAGACAGTAATCTTCATATTCACTGTTGTAAGAATCTCAAATCTCGCAGGGTGTTATTTATTTGTTTTTAGTAATTCTGGCAGTAATGCAATATATTGTTGAATGGTTGGATGAATAACAAAGAGTCAGCTGGAAAAGTTATGGAAGTAAGTGTTTATGGCCTAATGTCTGTCTTGGCATTTGTGTGGTAGGACTAAGAAAATTCACAGGAATCTTCATCCAGATAACCAGTACACCAATGTAGTTTGAACTGGGTAACTAAATAGAAGTCAGAAATGTGGGGGCAGGTTTTGTGTCAGATGGGCCTTATTGTGACAAGAGGCAAAAATTCTGTCTTATCACTTCTTGTTTTCAAAACTTACCTGAGCATACTTTGTCAGATAGCGATGAACTGTTCCAGCTGCACAATAAGGATCAGTAACACATCCAATGTAAGCTGAAATTGACAGTAAAATGCAAATGGTTTCAAAGATATTACAAACACATCCTCTGTTGTAGGATTCAGTTCATTTTATGTTTAGCTCTGTGCCCCACTGAAATGTATTATTGTTCTGTGATGAGGTACTATAAAATTCTAACCAGCAACTTTGTGTTTAATTATTGGCTAATTACTATTACTACAACACATTCTCTGAATTTCTAACATTAAGGCTATGTTCAGTTTAATTCTCTTTCCTTTCATTATTCATATTTCCATACATCCATACATGGTATCACCTTTGGATATAGAACATGTCAAATAAAAGGAGGTCATAATAAAAAGTAGTAATAAAAGGCAGTAATGTCTCTATGCAATATGGAGCCGGTCAAGAAAATCTTGTATAAACAATATTATCAATTGTTCAGTTCCGTGAAACCATTCACTGTTCCCACAATACATTACTACAATATTGCCATAAAACACACCAAAAAAAAAGTAATCCCCTAGTACGTAAAATTAAGGATAATCTGCTTTTTTTTTCTTGTGAGGCTAATATCACAATTCATTTCTTTCCATTATCATAATTCCTTGCTTCTTTTTTGAGGTAGTTTTCTGTCTGTTGATCTATGTAAATTGGAATTAAAAATTAATACAGAGAATTGTGCAGGAGAGAGCAGCCGTATTAGAGATCCACATGTACTGCACAGTGGAACTATCATTTATTGTTTCTGGACTTTAGTTTTCCTCATTTTATTTTAAATTCTACTGGTCAGAATTTGAAATTTAGATCATTTAAGATTACCTTCAAATTAACGTTCAAATTCCTTGCTTACCACAATGATCTTGGCTCATTTTCTAATGTGATTAACTTGTGGCTGGGATTAGATTTCTGGCAGGGATGATGAATTTTGTTTTCATCACCACACAAATCAATTACCAAGTAACAAGACCTCAGATGCACAAAACGTTACTACCATATACTATACACACCTTCATGGTAAGGTACTTAGACACAGGGAGATATTCACCCCTTTGCTGTTCTGTCCGTACTGCTGTTTATTGTGGAAACAAATTCTTACCTCCTTTCTTGTTTGGATGATCACCGGGAATTGTTGGTCTTCCAGCCTCTTTCCAGTATATCTGAGAGATCAAGAATGGCCCACAAAGGTTTCTAGTGCAGTGAAATGTGAGGTTGCAGTTGGATGTTGCTTCACAGATGCATCCCATACACAGCTCCAAATCAAGAAAATTCTGTCGTCCTGAAACAGCATTTACATGAGTTTCATTTGAAGCTTAATTTTCTTGAAATTGTGGATGATCAGAAACGTGAGTTGGGACTGGTGGAGAAGTTCATGTTTTAGTTTAATTCCTTATGCAAATATTTGTGTATATCATAATGTGTTAATATGTCACACACACACCAGGTGGTTTCAACTTCATATAGTTGTAAACTTAAGAATGAATGGGACTGTACATCTCCTCTTGTATGGCATCCCAATATAGACACAAAAAGCTTCACTCTTTTTATTAGATTATTTGCAGCTAAAGATATACAGAAGCAGCTGTTGGAACAGATACTAGGAATACCACAGTGTGTGGTTATAAATAGTCTAGTTTGCTTCTGTATAAACTGCATAAAAATAAATTTAAACATTTTAAACTACGGTATATGAGGTGCATTGGAAGTTTCTTGCCCCAACTGGCTTTTTCCTGGGCAGACAGCCTCATTATATGTTGAACTGGAGGGTAGGTCAGAGCCAGTGTCATTCTGAACATAGAACAAAGAGACAGTACCTACACTGTCAAGAAGAGTGGCATCCCAGATGACCTGAATCTTGCAAGTAGCCATGTCATTTGTTGCTCCTTTAGGGTTGGGCCAATATCAGTCAAAATCAATCAATAGCTGAGCAACTGGGCATCTCACTTGAGCGGGTTGGGTCCATAATTCATGAAGATTTGGACATGCGGAAGCTCTCCGCGAAGTGGGTCCCGAAATGCCTGAACGCGGATCAAAAACGTCACCGGTGCCAGTCGTCTGAGCAACTTGTGGAATTTGTTCGGCGCGATCCAAATGATTTCCTGTCGCGATTGGTGACCATGGGCGAAACCTGGTTATATCACTATGACCCGGAAACAAAGCAACAATCAATGGAGAGGCGGCATAGCGGCTCACCCCACCCCAAAAAATTCCGAGTGCAAAAATCCGCTGGAAAAGTTCTCGCCTCGATTTTTTGGGATCAAGACGGCATCCTCCTCATTGATTATCTTCCAAAGGGCCAACTATCAACGCGGAGTATTACTCGTCTCTGCTGATGCAATTGAAGGACATTTTGTAGGAAAAACGCCACGGGAAGGTCACCAAGGGGGTATTGTTCTTGCACGACAATGCCCCGGCTCACCGGACACTTGCAACCCAGAAGAAACTGGCCTACCTGGGCTTCCGGTGTCTTGATCACCCACCCTATTCTCCGGATCTGGCCCCGTCGGACTACCACCTGTTCCCTGGACTGAAAAAACAATTGAAAGGTCGCCATTTTTCGTCCGACGCGGAGGTCACTGCTGTCGCGGAGACCTGGTTGGACGGACAACCTTCTGATTTTTTTTTTGAGTGGCTTACAAAAGTTAGAGCAACGGACTAAGAAGTGTATTGAGCTTCGTGGGGAGTATGTTGAATAAATCCCGAGTTGGTCGCTGTAGCTTGTTTCCTTCCTGGTCGGGGTAAGGACTTATCAGCATCCCCTCGTACTTTCGAATTTTTTAGGCGCGTTCACAAAGTTGCAAAACGGGACCATTAGCTTTTTTTCCCCCCAAGTGAGACATCCCCGTTTTGTTTAACATAAGCTAAAATGTAATACAAAATATATATAATATTTATGTACAACTTTATATTAGATTACAATTCCAGCACATGTTTCGGCCCAATTGTAGGGTTATCTTCAGGATGATCTTTGAACAGGTGGGCCGAAACATGTAGCTGGAATTATAATCTAATATAATCTAATAAAATATAAATTTTATATGACTCTATTATATATAAATATTTTATATTGTTTTTTAGACCATTAGCTTAGTCATCTCTGCCCTACGCAGGGTAGGGAGGGAGGAGGAACTCGGCTCGCCGCTGGATGGATTTTCGTGAAATTTTATGTTGGAGAATTTTACTAAAATCTGCCGAAAAAAAATTCAAGTTTGGTTAAAAGCGGACATAAATAACGGGCGCTATATGAAAACTTACGTACCTCTATGACTGCTTTATCATGGTCTCAGTCGTTAATCAATAACGATAGTAATCGATAATAATCGTCCTCGTTTCTTCATGCGATTTACACAACGCAATATTAAGGAAAATAAAAATATATGAAACGTACAAGAAGACACGTTACATGTCAGACAGTTAGTTGGAATGACTCAAAGAGCCAAGAAAGCTCATTAAACATATTGAGTAAAATAAAGACTGCACAACTTGGGTTCGATTCTTGGCATCAGTAGATATTTATTCTTCTTGGCACGGTGGGTCGCTTCCCAAGGACTACAGCCTCCGTGGCCTAAATTTGGGTTTTCACTTATATCCAGTGCCGATATTCATTACAAATATATACTTCCTTCTCACTCACACCTTTATTTTGCTGTACTTAGGTAATTAAGCACACGAACAATATTGCCTTTTACTTCACTTCAAGTGAAGAACAACTTTAGGAGACAAAGTGCATGCTGAACGATTACAGAGTAGGCAATACATATCGTAATTTGCCAGGAAGGAAAGCGAAAAACGCGAAGAACTTCAGTCCGAGCTGAGATACGTAAATGACACCTCAAAAATACGAAACAGGACTCCTGACAATTGGACCATGACTTTTTATCTCCCTCAGTAGGCCTAAATAGTAAAATAACATCAAAGAGTTATGGAAACTGAACTGTCTCAGGATAGGTCTCAGTGCCAGGCTTTTGTAAACTCGGTGATGAGAGCTATAATTGCTAAATTCTTGAAATTTCTTGGCCATTTCAATAACGATAAACTGCTGTAGGGGGCTCCGATAAGAACAACGAATGTAGTAGCACCTGTTGCAGGAATGCTTCCAAATGCATTCGCTTGGAACACGCGGCGTGCCACTGGACGCAACATGCCGTCTTCGTGATGCCATCCATGTCCGCGTAATCTAACGACCTCTGGCAGATACAGACAAGGATTCGGTTCACTTCACACCGCGTCAGTCTCTTCTGGGAGATGGTAATTTTCCAGAGCGAGACGTCATGCGCCCTGCGAGACCAGAGTCCAGACAGATCGTAAAGTCGAAGTCTGCACGTAGACTCCATAAACAGTATTCGTAGTAGTAAGTTCATTAGTACTACAACTACTATTGCAGCTGTGTTTATTCTCCGACTGTTCTTATATCGGATAATTTATTAATTTACTAATTTACTGAAGTAACTGCAAATTTTGCCAATCTCAGTGGCCGCGCGGTCTAAGGCGTAGGTCTGCGGCCGCTCGCTTGCTGGGATTGTGGGTTCAAATCCCGCCGGCGGCATGGATGTCTGTCTGTGTTGAGTGTTGTGTGTTGTCAGGTAGCGGTCTCTGCGACGGGATGATCACTCGTACAGAGGAGTCCTACCGAGTGTGGTGTGTCGTTGTGTGTGATCTAGAAACCTCGTGAATGAGGAGGCCATGGCCGGTGTTGGGCAGCAGCGCCATAGGAAAAAAATTATCGACAGTTATTATTGAAAACCGGGAAATCTGCGGAGAATGTGGCCTGTTCCATTCACTGCTGTCCCTCGGAAACTGTTGGAATGCCCTCTTTTTGGTTTAGAAACTACAGAAACTTGTATATGGTTTGTGACAATATAGAAGTTGATAACGGGACAATGCTACTACTGTCACCTGTTGCATATGCCAGTGCTATTTAACTTAATTTGCTAATTTCACACGCCTCTGGATTGCACTGTTGTGTTCCATTTAAACATTGTCAGTATTGAGGACTGCTGTTTCAGTTAGGTGCGTATTTTTTGCGGTGCTGTAAGCTAACGTAGTGTCAGGTCTGCTGTATTTCCGACCACATCACTTTTCGGTTCCAGTAAATATTGTACAACTCGTCTTCTAAAACACATTCTGGTGTATACTTTTCGTAAAATATAAAGGTAAAATTCACCCTAGAATAGGTCACGAAGACCCATAAGGGAGTAGAGGTATAGCTCTACACTTTATTTAACCTCGGCGCTAGGTGGGGGTGGGTGGTCAACTACACGCTATGGCTGCTTTACCCCCGGGAAAGACCCGGTACCCATTGTATAGGAGGCTGGGTGGGCCCCAGGGCCGGTCTAGACGGGTGTGGAAAATCCCGCCCCACCGGGATTCGATCCCCTGACCATACAGCCCGTGGCGAGTCGCTATACCGACTACGCTATCCCGGCCCATACTCTTAGTATGGTACTGAAATTTTTATTAAGCTGATTTTCAACAAAAAAAAAACCACAATCCATCTGCTTAGCTGTATAATCGTGTCCAAGCCTGTAATCAAATTATATTAAAATCTTAAATTTAACGCAATACACATGACTTCCTTATCACAGCCACACGTTCTGCATGTGTTTTTGTAATTAATGAATAATTAAGACTACATTTCAAAGAATTTAATGTTTTAAAGGTCCCGACGTCCTTGAGGAGGAGGAAGAATACATGTTTTAAGATTCATTACTCCTCACCGTAAATACTCCTCACCAGTCGGGCGTATAAGGACAACCAAATCAAGTAGAATGAAACTGGCACAACATTTACAAAGCACGGAGAATGAGCAAAACGCATTAAACAATATTGTCGGAAAGCGTTAGAGAGTTAACTTGTACACATATATGGAAACAAGATATTAAAGTAGATCTTAAGACATAAGAAGTGAGATGGTGAATTTGATTCATATAGCACAGGGTAAGGACTTGCGATGGGCTCGTGTGAACACGAAAATAAAACTTCTTTTAGTCGGACGGACTTCTTCTACCTACTCATCGTAGAAATATTGTTGCATCTGGTCACACACATTGACACACACATACACACACACACACACACACACACATACGGTAGGACTCCCTTGGACAAGAGATCGGCCCCTCGCAGCAGCCTGTACCTGCACAACACACAGAACTTAACAAGGGACAAACATCCATGCCCCGGCAGGATTCCAACTAGCAAACCCAGCAACCGAGTGGCCGCAGACATGCGCCTTAGACAGCGCGGCCACTGGGATCGGCTGAAAATGGAACTTTTGCTTCCATAAAAGACGGAGAATTGCTTGCGCACCTGTGCTACTATTAATCTCTACTACAAGAACGGCTCTGCTCTACTGATTCCTAACTGATTTCTTAGTTAGTTAGTTAATCAGTCAGTCAGTGAGTTAGTTTTTCTAGAAAGTACGCAGATCATAAGCTTCCAAACGAACACAAGAAGGTACTTCTTAATTCACGCCTTCCTTAATTCCTTCATGTTTTGATTGTATTATTCCCAGGTACAACAATATACAAAATTCCCACCAATGTGCTATTAACTGAATTTATCTCAGTTCAAACTGCTGGCTGTCTCTGAAGGTGGAAGGTCAGGCGTAATCAAACAGACGCAGACACTTCAAGGTCAGTTTTAATTGGAAGACTTTGGCACTGTAATCACGATGGAGTTTTCTATTTTCTCGATTGATCAGAAATGAGATAATGGCACCAAATTCATCTGATATTGCTGTTTATGGTGAGTCACAGAGCCGTCTCTACAAGGAATGAAGTAACAAGTAACTACGGAATGCAGCTTCAATACCTAATTTAACAGACAGAAAGCGATAAAGAAAACTACTCAAAACTCCTTAGTAATTCAGAACATGTAACACATGCATGGAGAGACAAATATGCAAACTGACAAGCAACCTCGCCATTTGCAATCAGTTTTTGCAAATGGTGCAAAGAAATCACACAAGCAAGCAAGCCACACTTGTCCACTGCCACATCCTTATCAACTCAATGTAGGTCATTGTTATAATCTATTTTATGCTAAATAATTCCTGCAGTTGATGTAGGCTCCTTACATAACCTACGGACACAAGGTCCTGATGTAATAATTCATTTTTATTATACAGGGTTTTTGAAATGTTAATAGTAGCGTTTCATATTATTTTATTTCTCTGTACAGTGACCGCTGTGTGAGTAACTCACCGCTCGTCTTTCCGATTTTGACCTTTGCCCCTATCAGTGCAGAAGTTCTCTAAATCATATTCATATTGTCAAACAGTCGGCAGAATTATTTGGAAGGAGGATCTGACCATTGCTACGTCTGTGTAACCATAGCAAAACAAGAACAGGAATGGCAATGTGTGCCCAATTGCGTCCCTGTGGCACTTGACTGAGTACTGCATGACCACTTGTTGACGCAGATGAAATCCCAAGATCACAAAGCTACATGTATGACATTCCACAGTCAGAAAAGGTTTTCTTTCATTTCTTATATTGCTAAAAACTTATCACATAAAATGTCTCAAATAGAAGTTGTAAATATTCCTGATCACTTCATGCCATATTCCACTGCTTTGTATGAAGAACCGTTCTTGGCAACACTTGATGCGATGGAGTTTGACCTTCTAAAGTGTGGGTTATATAATTCGCAGATAACATGAAAGTTAAAATTGCCATCTGTCTTTACTGCAGAGCTTCCGTATTCAGTTCCATCGAAATTTGCTGAGTAGATTTAAAGACAAGACGTACAGACGGACGCAAAGACAGACACGTAATTCCTATTATGCATTCGTTTTAAGCGCTTCTGCAGAGAAGCTGTACATACATAAGCCTAGATGGTGAACCGGCGATATCATAATTCCAGAACAGAAGGTATTACGCGTGCGCCAGGACGTCTGAATATACAGTCTTTAAACATCTGCGGAACAAATGCTGTTGGATTTTACACACAGGAACCTCAGACTTTTATGGCGGTCAATGTAAAGACACCGAAAAACTTGAAACAAATCGTTATATTTCCGGCAAACACAAGACAGTTATTTTATTCAGAAATGATTACATGTTTCGTTCTGAAAAGACATCATTAGGCCACTATTACAAAAAATTTTAAAATAAGGTATAAGCCAGTGCCAATTATGCTTATTATGTGGGATCACCCAATATTGTGCGGGTGATAAAATCTAGAAGAATGAGATGGGCTGGGCATGTGGCGCGTATGGGTGAGGAGAGGGGGGTGTATAGGGTCTTGGTAGGGAAACCGGAGGGAGAGAGAGAGACCACTGGGGAGACCTAGGCTTAGATGGGTTGATAATATTAGGATGGGTCTCCAGGAGGTGGGGTGTGGGTGTATGGACTGGATTGGGCTGGCCCATGATAGGGACAGGTGGCGGACGCTTGTGAGTGCGGTAATGAACCTTCGGGTTCAGTAAAATGCGGGGAATTTCTTGATTAGCTGCAAACCAGTTAACTTCTCAAGAAGGACTCTGCACCATGGAGTAAGTAAGTAAGTAAGTATGTAGGATCACATATGACTGACAAAGTTTATACAAAACTATATAAACATCGTTCGGTTGGTGATACCTGGCCTGTAGTTGTGTCCAAATTGTGTATAAACAGTCAAATATAAGTAGAAAATTATTAAAAAGTTGCAATATTATTTCAACGTTTTTAATAATCATAGGCCAGGGTTTGATCAACGCAACGATTTTATATAAACTTTGTAATTCAAATGGGATCCCATACAACAAGCATAATTTGCACTGATTATACTTTATTTTAGTTTTTGTAATGGTGGTAACTTTGTTGTGTTTGATGGAACTATAGCGATTTGTTTTAAGTTCATAAACACAGCGGGATGTCCTCTGTAAAATTAGTGCAGTAACCAGTTTTCTGGAAGGCAACGCTGTGGAATGTGACAAATCCATACCAACCTTTCCGAAGAAAATGCTACCTGCCTCTGCAAGTTTACCCTGAAGATGTAGGCGGCAGGTTCCTCTGAAACATTGGTACCATCATCCAAACTACATGGCATCACATTGCATACGAACCTCAAAAAATTTGAATTGTTACAGAATAAAAAAACTGCCATTGTCAAAATTGTGATAATGGCAGTGTGCATACTGTAACAATATAAGTTTACAGATAAACCACACAGAACGCATAAAAATGCCTTAATATGATACAGCAGAAGATAAATTTCTCATAATAAAATATTAAAACTTTTAGAAAGATGTAAGTTCAAGATGTTCCGTATCGTTACTCTACCAAAATGTATTGTACTAAATTACAACAATCGAGCAACTGATACGTAACGCTAGAGTAAGCAAATAAACATATTCCTGATACGATTAAGACACATTAATAAGCAGCGTGAACTAAGCAAGTGTCATGCAAAAAAACTCCGTAGTCACAGTTACAAACAGAATAATTTCTGTAGATGGACAGATATTAAGGTGTCCTTACTCATAAAAAATGTGAGCCCGGTAGCTCAGTCGGTATAGCGACTGAGCTACCGGGCTAGACGGTCCGGAGATCGAATCCCGGTGGGGGGCGAAATTTTCCGCACCTGTCCAGATTGGCCCTGGGGCCCACCCAGCCTCTTGTAAAATGGGTACCGGGTCTTTCCCGGGGGTAAAGAGCGGCCGGGGCGTGATACTGATCCCTCACTCCCTTATAATGACATGGTCAAGAAAGAGTAGAGTTATACCTCCACTCCCCCTACGGGCCGTACGGCCTGTACAGACTCTCAGTGCCTGTACAATGGTGCACTTTACCTTTTACGTTTACTCATAAAAAGTACACAACTCGGCACCCATATTCAGTTTTGCAAAACACATCTTAAAGTGGCGGTGGTTTAAAAACATGAGAAACAAATCCTACACCATTGTAAATTTAAAAGAGCTTTAGATAGTGAGTTAAATTAGTCCACCAAGTGGAACGATGGCTGATAATTCTTGAATCCGGTTGCGTCCACTTTTCCGCGCATTTGGCTTATTCAAGATAATAGCCGGTGACCTATCATACTTCAGACTTGTTACCAACAGTGAGATTATGTAAGTTTTTCATGACGCAATAGGCCCTAGTAGGCTAGGGGCTCCTCATTATCGAGGCTTCACTATCACACTCAGCTAAAAGCACCATATTCCGTAGGACTCCTCTGGACAAGTGATCAGCATGACGCAGAGATCTCTGCATGACAACACACAACACTCACAAGAGAAAGACAATCATGCCACCGGCGGGGATCGAACCCGCAATCCCAGATAGAGAGCGACCGCAGACCCACGCCTGAGACCGCGCGGCCACCGGAATCGGCGAAATTACGTAATACTGCCGAAAAACATGCAGAAGAACAAAGATAAAACAAGAGCAACCTGAAGATTCAAATTTCTTCGCAAGAGACGCTTATTTTCTGCGGTACCAGAGTCCAACTCGGGTCTAGGCCGCCTAATTGTTGAGGTTCCTAGATCATACACTGACACACAGACACACATATGGTAGGACAGCTCTGAACGAGTGATCAGGTCGTCGCAGAGGCCGCTAACTTCACAAAACACAACAAAAGGAAAAGGACAAACATCCATATCCTCAGCGGGATTCTGACGCACATTCCCAGGAATCGAGCGGCTGCAAACCTACGACACAGCCCGCACGGCCACCGGCATCGGCCACGCCCTGCATGCTGGTACATATTTACAGACGTTTCGAAGGATCCCACGGCCTTCATCTTCAGGGTTCAGCAGTCCAAGAAGAGGCTCTTCTTGGACTGCTGAACCCTGAAAATGAAGGCACTATGAACATTTTAATTGTTGGTAAATATTCACCAATCGACATGGCGTAATATCCTAGAAATCTTGAACCTTGAGAAACATCCCTGTAAGGAACTAAAATCTTGTCAAATGTAATAAAATTAATAACAAAGAAAATGTAGGCGGGACTGTTTAGCCCGTAAAATGCTGTAAACTTAAAATAGAATATTTTAACTTACATCAAAATTTTATTAATTAAAAATATTGTAACTTAACGTTGTACTATAAAGTCACTCTTCTTCTTGCAAACAGAAAATCATAAATTACAATCGCAACATTCTTATGTTCCTGACAGAACACACAATTCCCAACAAAGGAACCTCAAGTAATCGCATGAAATAAAACTACACTATTAAACACTATTAGTTGGATAATTGACGGCTAGCACAAGTTCATTAGCTTGTCTCCACATCTGTAGGCCTATGACTGTTAGTGACAACAGGTGTGCAACAAAATAACATACATCGTCTGTTACGAGGAAAACTCGTAGCTCGTGGCTTGACTAGTGTCTATTAAGCCTAATTATCTCAGTTCCTTCTACATCCCTATTCGAATGCCTAAATGGTGTTTTGTAATAGACCCTAGAAGGCGAACGTATAGGCTTATACCACTGCTGACTCCAGTAGTGTTCACTGATGGTGGTACTAAGGTCACAACATTTCACTTCAAAACAGTGTGTCCAAACACTATATTCAATGGACCACATCCATACATATAAAACAAACGGTCTAAAATTAAACACTCTCTTTGAGAATTTCTCTGTTACATATAGTTGTCTCTCCTTTTCGTCACACTTTTGTCTCCACTGACTTTTAAGCAGCTAAATATTATATAGTCCTGAACAAATTATTCCCTATTGTACGAAAACCAAGCTGTATAGCGATAAACTTTGATATACCAAAGAAGGTAATGTTCTACGGAATATTCAAAATGGATTCTAAAACATTCCGCCAGTACAAATACACCGGAAATATTTATTTCATTTTTGCAAACCAACAAACACACTCCTCCGTGGGTAATGGGCGGGGAGGGGGGGGGGCACTCTTCCTGGCTTAAATTGGCCGAGACACGAAGCTGACCGCTCAACCTTATCTGGTACCTAGGTTACATAGAAGTAGCCTTATACATAATTTGCCCATATGCCTTAAGGTCATAAACAGGGGCAACTTTACCCTCTTTACTTGCACAAAACTGCGCCACTCGACAGCACCCCACTCAAGTGCCGACGGACTCATCGGCTATCGTGAGGCGATTTGTGAATTTACGCATACATTCAAGGTGACTGCTCGGTTAAACACTCCGGCCGTCCCGTTCCTCGCTTATCCTACTTTCCATATATAATGATCTCATTCATTACTTTGACACTGATATTGACAGAACTGCGTTAAATAAACTTCACCCCAAGAGGTCCGGAAAACACGGGTTTAGAAACCACTTCTTCATGTTGTATTGTTCAGTGCACAGGTGCGGCCATGGTTTTGTACTGGAAGCCATTTCGACCATTTCGTCCGTAATGCTCCTGAACGAAAGCCAACACATTTTTTAAGGGCAACTGTATGTGGTAATATGCACAGTAAGGGAGTGGATCCCAGAACACGAACAGCGCTTCCCGCTTGTCGAGCACAGTTCCTATAAGCCGTCCGACAGCTTCCACACTGGGGTGCTTCAGAGTGTTCATAACAGCCTCGTGCATCCAGTATCTGCCAGAGTCAGCCACAAGGGGCCCCGAGTTCTGACGGCTAAAGTGTTTACACGGCTTCCACACGATGCGAGGGTGGACACTCGTATAGCAAATATAGGGCATGGACACCCCCACACGACAGCTCATTGGTACCAACGTTTTATCTGCATCTGAAACCACAAACCTGAAGCTAACGTGTCCCGTCACCTGCCGGAGAAGTCGTACTCTGGAGAAGAAATTCTTCAGCCAACCAGCAATCTCTTGATTCTCTACAGGTACCAGCCCTCCGCTGTCTTTATTTACTTGGCAAGTGACATTAGCCACGACTTGAGATTCCTTCACTGTGGTGCAAGTGAGAAAAAGCTGGCCCGGCACGTCCTGAATTACAACCCACGGTTTGTGCTCGCTTATCTCGTGAGGTACCTTGAATTCACGGCGGTGAGCTGGCATAACAATTTTCTGCTTGTACCTGCATCCCCAGGGACCGATACTGACCATCACGTGCCTTCCAGTCCTCAGCAGGCCGCTGTCATACAACTTCAAAACTTCGTCTCTTGACGTAACAGCATAATGGAGAGGGGTTGGAATACCAACACCCTGACAATGCTGCAGAACCTCTAATATATCATCCAGCAGCCAAACGTCTTTTACTCCGGGACAGAAGCAAGAACACCCCAAAAGCTCTAGATGAGGTTTAGCGAGAGCGTCGTAGTAAGCAGTGGACGTCGCACTCACGGGGATGAAGTAAGACGCGTTTTCGCGTTTCACTATGTCACACAATGCTTTCACGTACTTCTGAGGATGATCGACTGCTGGTCGCGGAACTGTATAAAACTTTTGGACAGCTGTTGAGAATCTTGCAAGCCCAAACAGACCTTCGATTTCAAAGACCACAACTCGAGCCCCTGCCGAGTAGAAGTTGCGTGCAAGATGCAGAGCTTGAATTGTGCTTCCTCCACTGATGAGAACGGTCCGTTTCTTCCGCCCACGCTCAGAAGCCGGAGTGTGGAGAACCGTCAGCAGCCACTTTATGAGAGTCAGAGGGAGATGAACGGATTTCCAGAAGATCCACAACCACGCTGATAACCAGAGTGTGGGTCCTAACAGAATAATCTGACCCCAAGTGAGATTCGTTACAGTGGAAACAATGTGTCTGATGAAGTTCATAAAAAAGGTAACGTACCACCCTACAAACCCTGCAGGGCGAGGAAATTCCTGGTGCTGAGATGCTAGTGGAGAACTCGGTCTGCTGCCGGTAGGACTGCTTCCAACGTGTCTGCTGAAGGTAGGACTACTTGCAATGTGATTTAGACGCTGGCGGACCGACGATATAGAGATGTGACCAGAAGAAAGAGCATGATTCAGACCTTTCTTTCGGATGGTAGGAGAGGCAGAGACTGGAGAACACGAGCCAGATGGGGTTGAAACTGGAGTGTACAGCGAAGGCGGAGAGGTGCTGTTTAAGGAACAGCTACCACTACCCCCATCAGTGTCTCTAATGTATCCATTACCAAGTGTCATTTCTCCACGCTGTGGCGAAAGTTTCTCAGTACCACACACCAGCATCGCATCACCCATTCACACACGCCTCACTCCTCACGTCATGCAACAGAAGCCTTCTACGTACACGCAGAATGACAACTGAGGGCTTGTTCGGTGCTGCCTGGCATCTTATGTGAACTACAGTCACGATGCCCGCGGCTTATCTTATCCGTTGCAGCTCGAGTCAAGCAAGCGGCTGAATGTAGTATTGCTTTATTCGAAAGAGCTGCATTAAATTGATGCAGATCTCGTGAGCGTCTACCCGCCCGAGTGTTGAACCTACTAAACTTAAGTGAATTCCAATTAAATAAGATTATAGATGTCTGTAACACAGTTGCACAAAATTAAGTTTGTTCTGTGCTGCTACCACTATCACACACGGAGATCAGATAAAACTGATCCGCAATAATAAACAATACTTACACGCCGTCACGACTTGCTACTGGCTGCACGGTCCGGGGATCGAATCCCGGTGGAGGCAAGATTTTTCGCGCCTGTCCAGACCGGCCCTGAGGCCCACTCAGCCTCCTATACAATGGGTTCCGGGTCTTTCCCGGGGGTAAAGCAGCCGGGGCGTGGCGTTGAATAGCCATCCTTATCCAGCGACAAGGTTAAAGAAAGAGTAGAGCTATACCTCTACTCCCCCTCTGGGCCCTCGTGGCCTGTACTACAGCGAATTACTAAAGTGAACCCACACACCGTTAACTCAGTTTTTTATTATTAACAAAATTACTTGTCGGTTGCTCTAGCAACACTTTTCGACGGTAACTCGCCATCTTAAAGCTAATCTGAAAAATATAAAAATGTAAAATTTAAACTGCATAAATATAAAATACGAAGTGTCACGTGCCCGTTCCTTGGAATGAAATCTCATTGCTTACAAGGGCATTACATTATATATTCTCTTAACCCTACTTATATATTCTTATAATAGAACCAACTACATGCACTAATTTCTTAAATTTATTTTTGGAATAAAACTCTACATGTTTCGGACAGTTCCTCTGTCCACCTTCAGGAGTTTTTCACTGTACACACAGCAATGGTGTATGTCATACAGGTTTGCTGACAGCTTGCGAGCAGGATCGGGACGGCAATTGCGAGGAGGATCAGGACGGTCAGCTCCGTCCTGATCCTGCTCGCAAGCTGTCAGCAAACCTGTATGACATATACCATTGCTCTGTGTGCAGTGAAAAACTCCTGATGAAGGACAGAAAAACTGTCCGAAACATGTAGAGTTTTATTCCAAAAATAAATTTGAGAAATAAGTGCATCTGGTTGGTTTTGTTATAAGAATTTATCACGATGCATGGTTACCTGAACGTCAGATTCCTACTTATATATTTTGTTGCGTACACAATTCTTCCTCGTTATATTTTGTAATTCATAATGCATATATATATATAGATTAAAATTATGTTTTGATTTGTTGCAAATATACTATTTCTCTGTTAACCTTCTTTAGCTGTTGAATTTATTATTTTTGTTACATAATCGATGTCACGAAATAGACCTCTTCTCAACAAATAAATTAGTACAATGGAAAAAAAAATTCTTCGACATTTTGTAGAAACAAGAAAGAGGAAAGACATAAGAATTACTGTCTAAAATAAAACATTCATTGCACTAATTGCAACTTCATCATCTGAAACATTTTTCGACATCGATATCAACCGAAGCAGCACGAGAATCATAAACACAAACTTTCCCTGTCAACTCGACGCAAAGTACTTATTATTATTCACTGCTAATCACATGTTACGGCCACAAGATACAGCCAACTTCAGACAGCTACAAACTTACAGCTATACGGCATATCTTGTAAGTAGTCATACGTAAATGATAAAAACATTGCATGTTGCAGTCGATCTATATTGATATGCAATGTTAAAATTGTGGTGTCACTCTACAATTAGAAGAATGTTCAAACTTTATTAATATTATTATTCAAACTTTATTAATATTGTAATTCAAATAAACTATTACAACTGTGTGATGTGCTGTATCCAAATATATCTAGTGCTGACATAAGAGGTACAACAAACCGTGTACATGCCTATTACAGGCACACAGGATTCGAGGAGGTTGAGGTTCCCATTTTTCTCGATGATCGCCACATGAAGGTGGTAAGGTTGTTGGTCCTACGCACCGACCGCCTTTACCCCACAGAAAAAATTCCTGGTACTCATTTCTACTACAGGCTGAGTCGACCCGAGGGTCATAGTGCGGGCGGAAATTTTATGTCAAAGAAAAATTCCAACGACACCATCGGAAGTGGTGACATAATCTTCGATTTAATTTGGATACAGAGATCTGTAAATATTTATGTTAAACTCAAATTGGAATATCAACATGAAGTTATTAGAACTATATATCAGAGGATCACCAGAACGATATATACGTCACTATACAGTACAATATTTGTAGTGTTCATCACTACGAGTTCGTGTCAGCAGGCATATCGGTATCTGCAATAAACAACGAAAGCGCGCTCTTTTCTCTCCGTAACATAACACTGGACCACGCTTCAGAATGTCAGTGGATCGTACATCCCGATTATCAATATTGTCACTTTTGGAGAGAAAACGGGGAAGAAAGAGCACAACCACCAATGGGTTTATTTTGTACAGTGCATCATACAAGTTAAACACAAGAAGGATTAAGAAATGTAAAAAGATGGCTGTTATCATACATACAGCATAGATTCGTTGAATACAACGAAGCAGTGCATCCGCTATTTATTGACTTCAAGATAGCCTATGACTCAGTTACGAGGGAGGCCTTGTACAAGATTCTCATTGAGTTTGGTATCCCCATGAAACTGGTAAGGCTAATAAAAATGTGTCTGAATGAAACATACAGCAGAGTCCGGGTAGGCCACATTTGTCTGACATGTTTCCTGTTAAGATTGGTTTGAAACAAGGAGACGCTTTATCGACACTGTTGTTCAACTTTGTTTTAGAGTATGCCATTAAGTGGGTTCAGGTAAACTAGGATGGCTTGAAATTAAATGGTACATACCAGCTTCTAGTTTATGTTGCTGATGTTAATATATTTGGAGGAAGCATACAAATTATGAAGAAAAACACAGAAGGTTTAGTAGTTGCTAGGTGGAGATTGGACTAGAAATAAATGCTGATAAAACTAAATGGGGAAACCTCAGGGAAAGAGTCCACTTGGAAGATCCAGGCGTAGATGGGATTATAAAATTAAGACGAATCTTCAGGACGTGGGGTGGGGGCATGGATTGGATTGATCTGGCTCAGGATAGACAGGTGACGGGCTCTTGTGTACGCGGTAATGAACCTTCGGGTTCCATAAAATGCAGGGAATTTCTTGACTAAATGAGAACCTGTTAGTTTCTCAAGAGGAACTCTGCTCCATGGAGTGAGTAGGTAAGCGAGTAAGCATAGATTCATTACAAGCATGCTTAGGTATATAGCAAAATTCTAGGCTATTTGGGCGGGCAGTGTTTCAAGAAATATTTGCACGAGCAGTGGTATAACACAACACTTTTTGTCTAACGACGTCACAGTTGTGCAATTTATTTTGTTTGTAGCCAAGATTATCGGTTAATGCTCTTGCTAAGTTACAATTTCGATAAGTCCTTCACACTAAATCAGAAATCGTCTGTATGAATCCTGCTGGTATGCACAAGGCAGATAATTTAGTTTCGTTGAGACTTCGGACCTGCACCTTTTGAGCTGCGGAAGTAGCGTAGGAATAACACCGGAAGGCGTGATGAGGATGTAGGACTTGGCACTATTGAGGCACGACTCTAGGAAAGCGAAGCCACCAAACACCTGTCTCATGGCAGAGATTCAGTATTAATGGGATTGGCGGAGTAAATTTTCTGTTTTGCAGACAAGTCATAGAAATAATCGACAAGGGTTTCAAACTTTTGATTCGATAATTGAAACGACTACAAAGAACGTTATACATTTAAGGCTAATTCATCTTCTGCTGGCACCTTCGTCGTTAAGTCACCTGGTTGTTCCGAAGTAATTCAGGTACAACTTCGGTAAACGATAATTGGGAGATTCTTCAGTATTGCAGTAGAATGTAAATCGGCAGAGGCACATTCATGAATCGACAGGGAATAGAACCAGTGATCATAGTGAGAGAAACCTATGCCATGTCCGTGTAAAACGCACATGCTATTCAGGAACTCTTGAGCAGGTTGGTGTAGTGGTAACGCTATAGATCTGTACATGGTCAGGCTGGCTACCATATAGAAAGGCGATTTTAGTATTTGCACTGCATTTTCATGTGAGTGTCGAAATGGTACCTTCAAACTACATTCGACTTCCTGAATCTTTACTTAATAAGAAGGGCTTATTCGCATTATGTAGTCACCGGAGCGAGTGTCCGCTGAAACACCAGCTATCTCGATTAAGACACTGTTGTTTTTCCGTCTTTTCTTCGGGCAAGTGACAGGGCAGATTCGTGGCTACCACTTCTTCCCACGTCTCTTGTAATTCCCTTATTCCGCACCACGGTCGGTCTTTACAAGCTTCACACGGTGCCGGCACGTAACAGGGACTAGGCTAGGGGCGGACGTTTCAGACTTCGAATCCCTTTATGGACCAGAAATTTGTCATCATCATCATTATCATCATCATCATTATCATCATCATCATTATCATCATCATCATTATCATCATCATCTATCTGTAATGGAGTTGGGCCACTTGTTGACCCGTTCCGGTCTCACGTATCCAGAAGTCTCTTCAAAGGTCTACCATGATTCCTTCTGCCAGTTGGGGAGTTGTGAGTCATTACCCTGGGTAATCTATTTCGAGGCGTTCTATTTACATGTCAGAATTTTTTTCTATTCTCCAAAACGTCGAGGCCAAATCTGGGACCCACCCAGCCTCCTGTCCAATCAGTTCAGGCCTTCCTTTCCGGGGGTAAAGCGACCGGGGCGTGAAGGTAGTCACCCATCTCCGCCGAGGTCAGAAATGCGTGGAACTGTGCCTCTACTCCCCCTATATGCCTCCATAACGTTAACAAGGAGAATATAATTTAAGATTCTGCAGCCAAACAGTACAGCAGTCTAATTCACATATTCTATACAGATAAATCAGCGATATTAACCCTTTACAGCCCAGTGGTCACTATATGTACCGCCAGTATAACATTCAACAACTGTACGGTCTGCCCACACTGTATTTATGTGTTTTGTATTTATCTGAGAACAAACAGCGACTTGTGC
>Ga0131853_10003674_pt1 | contig 27581 bp, 11 predicted proteins | sample TergutLab28metaG_FD_92764 | JGI IMG/M metagenome (GOLD analysis project Ga0131853, IMG submission 92764) | Labiotermes labralis P1 segment gut microbial communities from Petit-Saut dam, French Guiana - Lab288 P1 (version 2) (version 2) | ecosystem: Host-associated > Arthropoda: Insects >...
ACCGGAGGGAAGGAGACCACTGGGGAGACCTAGGCGTAGATGGGTGGATAATATTAGGATGGATCTCCAGGAGGTGGGATGTGGGTATATGGACTGGATTGGGCTGGCCCAGGATAGAGACACTTGGCGGACGCTTGTGAGTGCGGTAATGAACCTCCGGGTTCTGTGAAATGCAGGAAATTTCTTGACTAGCTGCAAACCAGTTAGCTTCTCAAGAAGGACTCTGCACCATGGCGTAAGTAAGTATATACATAAAACTTACGTTGCTTGATGTCCAAGTACCATGAAATCTAGCATCTGTGACTATGAGAAAAGTACGAACCCTGTGCAGCATCAAAAATTTCAAACGTCTGACATTAGGTGGAAGTTTTAATACAAGACATCCCATTGTGTTTCGTAAATTAAATAACAAGGGCAGCGCAGTAGTTGTGACTGCATTTTCATTGTTATTTAATCAGAAGAAAGATTTTGTGTGTTAATTGTTAGTGGAATTTTATTAATTTTTTATTTGAATAAATTATTAGGCAGAATTAAAATGTTACAAAAAATATACTGCAATTGAAAGTGAACAGTCCAGGCAAGAAGACATGCCCACTAATCCAGTGTCTTCAAGAGACCTCTATGGTATTGGTGTCTAATCAGTACGTGGTTGAATTCATCATGTATGGAGTTCGTGGCCCAAGTCTGTGTTATGATCCTGGATCTGAGAATCCCTGCACAAATTTTGTACAATTTTTTATAAGTTCAGTTTCTTTCTTGATAGTGAGACATCCATTACATCTGTTATAATCACATTGTTTGTTCTGCTGATTGTGAAACCATTTGTCCCCTTTTTGTTTGTAATATTTGAGATGATAATAAGTTAGATGAATACTGTTTGTAATGTCCAAGAGAGCTAAAAATGACAGGAAATATTTTTCATTTTATTATGGAAAGTACTTTGTAAGTACATACAACGAAATTATTATTACAAGGTATATGTGATTATAGGGGCATGCTGTGGTGCAGTTGGTTGAGGCACTTCACTACAAGCCAGAAGGTCACGGGTTCGATTCCTGATGGTGTCATTGGAATTTTTTATTGACATAATCCTTATGACTGCACTATGGCCCCGGGGTTGACTCAGCCTCTAACAGAAATGAGTACCAAGTAGATTTCCTGGGGGTAAAGGCGGCTGGTGCATAGGGCTGACAACCTTACCACCTTCATGTGCCGATTGTCTTGAAATTTGGGAGCATCAACCTCCTGGAACCTTCTGGGCCTTTCCAGGCCTGTAATGGGATTGCTTTACCTTTTATATGTGATTATAAGTATTTTTAATGCTAGAAATGAAAGAATTTTTAAATAGAACCAGCTGTTCGTCATCACTGAAGCTATAGCAACATACCAGAACCTCGTGTGATGCTGTTACAAAGACACATTAAAAATTTCTCTGTTGCAGAGTGGATTGCTTGGAGTATTTCAGAAGTTAATAGCTTCAAAAGTTAATGACCATGAAGGTTTCTACCTGTTGCAGACTCTAGTTGAGTATTTCCCTGAGTAAGTGGCAATTATTTCTGATATATCCTATGTACATTGTAAAGGGAGCCATATTTTACTATATTTTTTTAAGAAGTGGGTGGTTATATTATCACGTAGACAAAAAAGGTAAAACTACAAGTGTGCTTTGGTGATTTCTGAGGAAGACAGTGTTGCATCTGTACTGTATCATCAAAACTGTGTCTCTGCTGAGTTCCAGCACCATGTGAGTATTAAAACAGTGATTGTTAGGGCTTAGCCACAGGTATCACTGTATGTACATGCAGTTTAACAAGTTAGTATCTTTTGGATTAGTTCTTGTGCTTTCAAAGTGCATTTCAGGGTGACCAACATCTACTGGACATAAATTCCCATGTTCACCATCTTGGATACATTAAAGCAAAGACAAGGATAATTAAAGTGACAGCTGCCAAACTGTTATAACCGACAACTTGATAATGACCTATTGAAATGTTTATTTCTGTGAATAGTGTGTGTTAGATCAAAATTGATGAGAAGTTTGCTGTTTGAACCTTCCCCAATAAAGCAGTTGTATTTGGTTTCCAGTAATTTCACTTCAGAATCATACATGAAGCACTGCCTTCATCAGTCTGTTTCTGAAATTAGAATTAATATTCTCTGAACCTCCTGTAAAATATTATGAAAGTATTTAACATGGTATTAATTGGCTACCCTAAACCTTACACTTTGAACATTTCACTCATTCAAGTCAGCACATCAGTGAAAAGACATTGGGTGTCATCTAACTGCAGATGCCCTTGAATTTCTGTCTCCAAAAACGTTTTTATGTCATTCAGACACTTGACATTTCTGTCAAGTGTACACCCAAGATTAAACCAGTCAACACTACTAAAGGAATAGACCCATCCTAATCGAACTATTAATAGACTCAGACTGCGTTTAGCATCCAGTTTATGTATTAAATGGGATGACAAAGACATTTGTAAGTAGTTCATTGAACGCAGTGTTAACGTTTAGCTGATGAGTTACGGTATTATAAACGGGATTTATTGAAACTTCAGCAGTCATACTATCGCTTTTGATCTATTAGCTGTTGAATGCCAGATAGATTTCTTCTTGTATTTCTTAGCTTCACACCACTGGTAGTACATTTGGTGTTTTGACAAAGTAAGTCTGCTGATCGTCAGGTTGTCTTGGGGAACTTAAGAACTAGCAATATGCATGTGCGCACACGTGGTGTAGAGATCTCATATGTAGTCAAACACAGCTGTGTTACTGAGGTGTTCCATCATATAATCATTAAATACACCTCAGTGACACAGTTGTGTTTGACTACATACCATTTCCTAGTTTCACACACACAACGGGGATGACACACTTCCTAGGTTTAAAAGTACCTCCACAGCAGGGTTTCATCTGTAAGTGGGCTGTGATATTTCCATTTTACTTTATTACTTGAAGAGATTCGGCTTCAGCACAAAATGTGTTACGTGTTTTGTATAATTTAATTACATTCATTGTTTTCAGTAATGACCTCTCACCATATATGAAGCAAGTATTTGTTCTCCTGTTCCATCGTTTGTCTTCATCAAGGACCACAAAGTTTGTGAAAGGCTTGATTGTCTTCTTTTGCTTTTATGCTGTCAAATATGGAGCTAGCAGTCTCATCGGAATGGTTGACAGTATCCAGTCAGAGTAAGTAAAAATGTATATAATGGCCATTTTCCTCACCCCGCAAAGTCACTGAAATCTACATTTGAATCTTTTGAATAAGATAAAATGGAGAATATGGCACTCCACTGTGTTGCCTTCTGACACAGTGCGTCAGTAAATAATAAAAATTAGTGCATTCTAGAGGAGTCTTCTACCTCCTCAACCCTTTAAGGTCGAAATCTGTGTCATATAAGGACTGAGTCCGTACCGCGCAGTAAACACCCTCCGCTTCGGTTATAAAAACCAGTCTGTTAATGATGTATATAGCAAAAGGTACTGTTTCTTCTGAGAGCCATGCAAAACACATAAATGCAATGTTATCAGCACGCAGAATTTTTTAACGTTATACCGGTTGGCTTTATAACGTTAATGGAAATTCATCTGTGTTTTACAATTTTTTTTGCATTTACTCTTCTTGAATTCCACACCTTGCATATTACAATAAGTTTTTGATTTTCCACACCTTGCATATTACAATAAGTTTTTGATTTTCCACACCATGCATATTACAATAAGTTTTTGATTTTCCACACCTTGCATATTACAATAAGTTTTTGATTTTCCACACCATACATATTGTGTACACATATTAACCTACTTCAGATCAGCACTCTTTTTCAACAAGACCTTTTCTTCTGGCAACAGAAGTTGTGGCATTGAAAATCTCAAGATTAGTGCAAAGGTAGAGGAACTGGAATGTGGTATCTCAGATATCTGACACATTTAAACACTAAATGATAAGGAATATGAAATGTTATTTCTCTACCACCCATCTTTTCTTTTAAGGTTACAATAACACTTCCTGTATTTGCCAGTAATTTCAGTAAGCATATTCTGTTTACATTAGAAACTTCGACTCACTTGAAGTGGACACGGTGTTAGGAACTTCCTAAAACTGAGAATAGAAAGAATAAGTGTGTTCTGTTTTTCATCGCCAGGATGTTTGGGAGAGTTCTTGAGAAAGTAATTATACCTGATGTTCAGAAGATTTCAGGCAGTGTGGAACGCAAAATAGCATCAGTTGGGATTGCAAGTCTTCTTTGTGACTCCAAAGAGATGATGGATGGTTCCTACTCTCACTTTTGGTAAAGTTTGTTTCAGATAACTATATAAATAAAATGCCATTTTTTGTATTCAGACAGTTTATTTTGTTAATATTTAGTAACAGAAATGCAAATCAACATGATGAGAGTCTTCATGGTTACACCATGCATGTTGATAATATTAAGTCCTTTATTTGTCCAACTAATACACACAAATTATTGTAAAATCGTTAAACAGTTAAAATCATTTAAAATTATAATAGTTGCTCCAACATGTTTTGGTCTACATAAACCATCATCAGGGAGCTCTCAGCCTGTGCTTCGTTAAAGTTACAATGTTGACTTCGGTTACATATCGTTATTTGAAGTCATCGGTATTGTGGCTGCATATTTTGTTCAGTCCCGTTATGCGTGTGGATCGTGTACTATGCATATTTCAATCTGCACAGTGCACAATCCACACGCATAACGGGACTGAACAAAATATGCAGCCACAATACCGATGACTTCAAATAACGATATGTAGCCGAAGTCAACATTGTAACTTTAGCAAAGCACAGGCTGAGAGCTCCCTGATGATAGTTTATGTAGACCAAAACCTGTTGGAGCAAATGTTATAATTTTAAGTGATTTTAACTGTTTAACAATTTTATAATAATTTGTGTGCATTGGTTAGACAAATAAAGGACTTAATGATTACAGTCTGTTTAGGCATATTCCAATGGGAAATTATATTTAAAATTGTTCTGTATATAAAACTGTTAAATACTTTAGTCTGGTAAATGCAGTGGCACTGATATTAGCGCCTGAAGTGACAGTATGCAGGACCACAGTTGCAGATGACAGAAATGTTGCAAAATAACACACGTGTTACAAAAATTTCTTGTAATTTGGAATGGCTAGACAGTCATAGAAGGTAAAAGTTAAAGCACATGAAAATTGACATGAATGCATGCCAGCCCAAGGGTACAAGTGGGAGCAGAGAGCCCTTAGTTAATAATAAGAAGAAACAGTTTTTGACAAATGTGAAAAGTCTGACACACCGATCAGTATTGACAGCTAAATTATTTTACAAACCATATATGTAACAATCTTTTATTGTTCTGATTAATTAATTTTAAATTCTTGTACTACAGTGTATTTTTGTATGTGAATTTGTATAATAATTTATATGACTGAGTAAGAGTGAGAAATTACAACTGAATATGTCAAAAGCTAATGTACTGTAACCTCAACCCTCTGGTGCAAGAAGATAACTTTGGTCGACATGCACTGTGATGCTGAGGAAATCAAACGTCACCCAATTTGCTGGCAAAGAGTATGCAAAGTAGTGGGCAGCCATTTACATCCATGCTTTTTTGCAGAGGGCACTGGGTGTGTAATTCCCCTGCCTGAGGGTTAGTATATTTAAAACAACACTATAGATTGCTCGGTTTGTGATTTCAGCTGCATACACACGCGTGCATGCACAAACACATGCACAGATTGATTCATGCGTTGTGGACATTACTATAGGAGATGATTTCCTAGTCTGATGCTCATGAAGATGAATGTCTAGATCAAAACCTGTTGCTGTCTAAGAACATACTGCACAGCATTGGTTGTGAAGATAGTTGTGGACTATTACATAAGCAGTGAGGCTTAGTTTGCACAAAGCACATAGTTGTCATTAATTGGTAAAGTGCTATTGAAAATGTGGCCTCTCCTTCCCCCAAGACCGTTTGTGCAAAGTTTATTGTGGTATTTTTGGCTTCAGGGCACCACTTCTGCAAGCTCTTATTGGCGTCTTTGAGTTGCCAGAAGATGAATCAACGCTACCAGATGACCATTACGTCGAAGTTGATGATACACCTGGATACCAAGCAGCTTTCTCACAGTTGGCGTTTGCACACAAGAAAGATCACGATCCACTGAATGGTATACAATCTAGTCTTTACTCTTCCATTATGATTAAGTACTGAGGTGTGATGGCTTAATGGCATATTTGTGCCATTACACATTGAACTGTAATTATAAAAGGAGATTATGTAACAGTGCTTTAAATTTATATGTGTGTGGGAACAAAGATACTTGTCCCAATTAACATTCAGCAAGGCAGTTTTGAATTGAAGATTCAAGTCACCTGGGATTTTATACTTGGTCAGCTGGTAAACACTAGTTACAGCTTTACAAAGGAGTGTAGTCCCTACATCACAACCAGGCAGTCCAAGAAGTGTGGACCAGTTGATGCTTGAGACTTGGCACTATGCTCAGTCAAAATGTCATCATTTACCAGTCAAATCTCCATCAACACTGCTGTATGAATGTCAAATTTCAAATGGTTGTGACTTTAACCATGTTTCTATTACTTTAAAGTTAATGTTCGTGATCTGTTTCAATCTGTAAATGCTGGTGTATTGTTCTTGATATAGCATGCATGCACACACGCACACATGTGTCTGTATTATATTAACATCTTAATATTAACATTTTTTTCTTAGGTGTCAGTGAACCAAGACTTCATTTGGCCCAGAAACTGTACAGGTTGTCTGTTGCTTATCCTGGCCGACTTGGCCCGCTTTTAAGCAGTGGTCTCTCAGATGCTGAGCGTGCATTCTTGAAAAACTATCTTGATGCAGCAAGTGTGCAACTTATATAATCTACATCACCACAGAACTGTAAGCAGGAGGACAAGAGAGGGAGAAAGATCTGTGTGTGTTTGTAAATTATGTCTTTTTTTTTTTAATATACACAATATAATAAATAAACTGGTAATAAAAACATAAATTATTTTTCATTCTTTTAAAAGTACTATAAGAGAAAATTTGATGTTTAGTTTCTGGTCTTCTGGGTTATGATATAGTGTAGTTTGGTGGGCAGTTACCTACAATTCAGAGGAACCTCTGGCCTCCATCTTCAGAGTTATGTTTCTGTATACATGGTGTCATAACCCAGAAGACCAAAATATAATTTTTCACTTGTGTAAAAAACTTAGATTTCATACAAGGGCAGCATGGGGAGGGTACATCATGGTGGATTATTTTTTTTAACAGAATTCCGTGAGGTTCTGCAATAGGCACCACCAGACTCCAAAGACACTTTTCCTTGTTTTAATATATCCTCTTTTCTGCCTTTGTATACATATTTTGTAGTTGATGCTCCAATGAACTTTAGTTATCTTTACTTCCCCCCTCTGTTTTGGCAGTCTTTCACTTACCCCTTACAAAACACTGATAAAAATTATATCCACCATCTCCTAGGTGTTCACATTGCCCCTCTCAATCCTTGAACCCAAGGTAATAAGTCACAAAAATACTCATACAAATGACTTTTGCCTGCTTCTGGATGAATGGTAGCTTGAAGGAATGATGATCACAATACTTACCGCTGAACATTGTTGTTACGTGCTAAACTGCTTCCGAAACTGTAAATTTAACCCTAATCCTGCTAACGTAGAGAATAGGGTGAGCTCCTAATAATGTCAGCAGATGGCAGATGGGATTTAACTCGGCATTTAAAGGGTTAAACCTACGCGCTGCGGAATGCGGTTAATGCGTGAGCATTTGAAATACCCACTAAAAAGTCGATAATGGGTAAGGGGCGAAGTCGATAGAGGTACGTGCAACTTGAAGTCGATAGTATAATGTCGACCTTGGTTTCGTTTTCCTAGATGGCAGTTAAATATATCCAACGCATTTGTTTTATAAGAATCTTATTAATTATAAACTTACGGGCCTAGTGAATAAATAAGAATAAACAGTTTGGAATAAAACATCCTTATTTATGTGATAATATGGTCCCTTTATGTTATTTTCTTATAACCTTCACTTTGGGTTCGAGGGTTGTTCCGTACCATCTTGGAATAGGGAGCAGCACACGGTGTGTAGAAATTAGAATATTGCGATTTAATTGTTACACATTTTTGTCCGTTACATGTGTGTAACAGTTTGTAGTAAACACATAATTAATGTTTTAGTACATACAGTGTTTTAATACATATAATGTAGTGGCTGTTGTAATTTGAAATTTAACTTCCTGCTTATCGCTGAATTGTCTGATATTTTGCAGTTCATTGGTGTATTGTCTGTAAATTAATAATATTAATGAATTATTTACATGGTTTGTGAATCGATTTGCATTCAGATAATATTTACTATTCAGCACAGCGAGCTGCAGGGATATGATAAATTGATCAAATAGTGTACGTTGTTAGCAGAGTATGGTATAGTCCGAATTGCGTTAATTCTACAGTCAGGTTTTTATTAGAAACCAAGATTGTGCATACTTTACTATTTGTCTGTGCCACTCGTACTTCCAGTAGATGTCTACGGTGTATGAACTACTGACCAGCTTGTGTTAATTTGTCCCGACTCCACTTTCTCGACAATTTTATGGCTCGGCGTTAATGCAGGAAGTTTTGTTGGAGACTGGCGCCAACTAAATTTGTAACTCTTATAAAAAGTTATGCCGTTTGAAAGTGTTCTTCTGTAAATGTATTAACTCCAATCACAGCGCTATCGAGTCTTGTTCCGCTATCGTAAGCATTTTAATTTTCACTTTATTTTTCTCAAGGAAATTATTGTGGTTGATTACGTATGTAATTTTACGTCCCGTATTTTTGTCCTAAAACAGACTTATGGGCATTTGTTCATAGAGATTAATGAAGTGCATCTAAACATCGTAGGTACTATGGCTGGTCGACTGTTATTTTCGTCACTAAGGCAAGTGCAAAAACTGCAGAAGGCTTGTGTCCATGGCCGCAGCCGAATTGGAAACCGTGAAGTAGTTGGATTTGGCTTCAATGGCCAATATTCATACCAAGACAGAGTTGATTTCCCTATGCCTGCAATTCGTTTTAAAGAAAGCACAAATGACATTGTGGTAAGTACAAATATTTTAAATATATAGTGTATCAGGTTAAGAATCAACTCTTGTTTATGCTATATTAGAATTATGTAATGGCAAAATCATGCATAATATATGTTTATAAAATTTTCAGTTAGATACCAGACCAAGCTGATTAATTTCTGGATAACACACAACAATCATTCTCCAATCATAGGGTTTGTGTTTTAGTAAAACATCATGGTTAATACAGCCAGTGCCTTAGTGGGAATATGAACACTGATGAGACCGTTTCTTCAGTAATTTAGATATTAGATGTAAAAGTGTATCATGCAAAAGATGCAGTGCAGTGGTAATTCAGGGGCCAAAAAACTGTTGTGGATGTCATTACAGTCCTCTCCTCAGTAAAAGTGAGCCTTTAGGTGCAAAAGCCAAACTGGAAGTGTGTCATGCAAAAGATGCAGTGCAATGGTAATTTAAGGGCCAAAAAACTGCTGATGTCATTACAGCCGTCCCCTCAGTAAAAGTGAACCTCTAGGTGCAAAAACCAAACTGCAGATGCACAGAGGGGAGTTAAATTCCAATAGAATAGAATTAGTACATTCCATTGATTGTTTGTAGCACAGTCATGCAGGATACTGAATACAATTTGGTATGTTATAATGACATAATGTCAGTACTCAACAGATATGAAGTCTGTGGATTGTAGGCATCTTGTAATAGACTCGTATACAGATTAAAAGGAGAAAAAGTTATTTGTTTCAAGAAGTGCATAATAATAGGCACATGGCTTATAAGTTTACTGTTAAAAAATTTCAGCACCGTAGAGGTGTTAGCTGAGAGATTATCTTCCAGTGCTGCCGTGAATACAGTTATATCTTGTTCAGGATTTAAATGTTCAGTAGGAGAGCATCACATCATATGGCTTGGTTCCTGCACATTAAACAACTTTCTGGAGCTACTGGGATTAGAACTTGGCATATAGAGGTCACATTTATGTATTGTGTCTGTACTGTATATTTATAAATTTTTGGAAAATTTTCCATGTTACCTGCAACAAAAGGCAATGATGATTAGGCTTAGAATACAGATTCACTTGGAAGGGAAACAGATTTCTGAAATAAATCATAAAGATATACTTTACTTTATACGTTCCATAAATTGAACCATTTTATTTTGCATGTTGAGTACAATCTTGGTGTCTGTCGAATTTCTCCAGAAGATAATTCCATGAGATGTAACGGAATGGAAATGTTTACAGTGAACTCATTTTCATATATCTTTTATCATGAGTGTTATGACTGCCTTCATGGACAAAGCATGCAGAACTAAGGGGATAATACCGTATTTTCAGTGCACTTTCCCCAGTATACCCTATTATAAATTTGCAGGCCAAGGACTTCATTTGTAACTACCACTTCATTTGTTGTATTATCATAACTCAGGGGTCCAGAGATTTTCCGGACATGCAGGTGCCACTTAGAATTCTAGGGACTAGAAGGGTTACATAGAGCAAGCCCATACATTTGTGGAGTTACCTGTGAACCTCACAGTCATCAGACGCTTTATGCTTGGTGCACATGAGCTGATACAGATTTTTCGTGTAAGGAAAAACATCAATAGTTATGCTGAAAATACTAGATGCCAATATACAATATTTAATCACCCAGGATTTATTTGCCTTTGCCATAAACTATAAGTTAATGTGTATTTTATTGTTAGTAGGAAGTTTCCATTTTACGTGCCCTGAAGGCATTCCCATGCCGTGATGAAGTCTTCTGTGTATTGCATTTTAATGGCATATTTATGGAATCCGTGTTGATGATGGTCATGGTGTGTGCAGTGTTCTGGTATTCTGTACCAGTACAGGAGTTAACATGTACATTGCCAAAGTGAATAATTGTCCAACAAGATGTGACTGTATTCAGTTTATTACATATCTGTAGACAGCTCTGCATGTTTCGGGTGTTGACACCCATCATCAGGAGCTCATACAACTGTATTTACAGCTTCTGGCACTGGTCAACTGGGTCTGCTACCATCCGCTCTCCTGCTCTCGTTGTTGAGTTGAATATATATATATATATAAAATGTCTATTCCCATTTCCCCTGTCCTGGTTTTGTTTTACACAGCAGGAGGTTTGTGGCAGGGTGACAGTTAAGTTATCTGCTGCTGAGACAGCTAACATCCTGTGGCATGCATAGAGGTGTGATTAGCAGTGAGCATTATGCAGCACATTCTGTTACATATAAAAACTGGGGGACCTTACAAGGTTTTATGATTTTATGCGTTTCATGACAGTGAAAAGTGATTTGTGAAGTGAGAGAGAAAACCAACAAGATGCAATAGTTAGATATTTATTATCAATACTGTCTCAACATGTTTCGGGCATAATGATGCCCAAAACATGTTGAGAAAGTATTGATAATAAACATCTAACTGTTGCATCTTGTTGGTTTTCTCTCTCACTTCACAATTTGCTCACGATGCACGGTCACAGAAACCTAAAAAAAAAAGTGATTTATTTGTAATTGCAGGCTCTGCGTGAAAAGGAGAAGGGCGACTGGCGAAAATTGACCTTGGAGGAGAAGAAAGCCCTCTATCGTGCCAGTTTTTGTATGACATTTTCTGAATTTACTGCTCCAACGGGTGAATGGAAGTCTATCGTCGGTCTTGTTTGTATTTTCATATCCTTCGGGCTTTGGATTTATGTGTTGGAGAAACTATTCGGTAAGAAGGCAGTTATGTTACTGAGTTTTACTTGAACATACTTGAATCAAAAATGAGGTAGTACTTTATTTTGGAATTTACAAATTTGAATTTTGTCATACAGTTTGAGGGACAAGCATTCATTAAAACAACAAGCAAAGTGTGTTAGGGGCAGTCTGTGAATGGGTCAAGTATAAATCAAATAAAGATCCAAAAACTTGTATTCTCTCACTGCCTTTGAGCTGATACACCCAATAGTAACTGTGACACTGTGGAGTCCTTGTAAAAAGATGTTACAGCTTGCATTCAGAAGTTAAGGTCAAGCCTCTTAGCTAGTTAACAAACTCTATTCCTGATAGTTGTGCCATAGGTTTTATAACTTCATTGCAACTACTTGTATGTGTGGTTTGTTCTTGCAGACCAGCACAAACATTTTCAGATGGAAAAACAAAATCTTCCATTTAATACATATTGGAAGTGTATACACATTACTTTCCAAAAGGCATGTACCTTTTATGAAGATTTTGTAACAGTTGGAGGTTTTGTTATAGAAACAATACTTTTATCATTAAATAAGGCGTCGCAAGCTTTCGTTGGCATGTAATGGAGTGCCGTAATATGGTAAGACCCAGTGTCATTGCCGTGCATTTGTTACGATAACAGAAGTGTTTTCATACAGCAGTGTCTCTTTGAATAATCTGTTTGTGATATGAATTAGGTCCTAATGAACACAGTGCTATGAATTTCATTGTTTTGTTATGGCAGGTGAACTGACTTGCATGTGTACAATACTAAAAAGTGCATTGAATTACCTCTTTACCAAAAAAATTTCTGCGTCATATTGGTGCATACAGATTGACCTACTAACACCAGTTCTGTATGGTAGAAATTATTCTAATTGTTTATGAGAATTTTTGTTGTATTGTACAGAAAGAATTAAAAATAAATTGTGATCAAGATTAATTCAGGTTGTACGTAATAAGTAACTGAAATGTAAATTGATTTTATATCATAAACTTGGATTGTATTGTACAGAAAGAATTAAAAATAAATTGTGATCAAGATTAATTCAGGTTGTACGTAATAAGTAACTGAAATGTAAATTGATTTTATATCATAAACTTGGACATTAGGAATTTTTTATTTTTGTTGTGTATTGCCTTGTGATTTGTTTCATTCACATATAAAGAACAAAAACATCATTTATTTTTTTCCTCTCTTTTTTCCAGTGTATAAACCCATGCCTTCAACATTCAGCGAAGAGAGCAAAAAAGCACAGCTGAAGCGTATGATTGACCTCAGAGTGAACCCTATAGAAGGCATCAGTTCCAATTATGATTATGAAAAGGGGGAGTGGAAGAAGTAGACTGTTGCAGCGTTGGGTATTTTAGTTTGATGTAGCATCGGAATTGGTGACTAGGTGAATCCAAGTTAATGTGTCAGAGAGAGTTAAGAACAGTTTATGTATGTATGCTTGTCTTAAAATCTGTGATTTTGTAAAATAAATAAATAAAACTCGAGTGGCACATTTGTTTATGGATATTCTGAATTGTGCTTTAAATAGACTTTGGATTTTCTGATGTCAGAAATGTGAAGGAAATAAAATGTGCATTTCCATTTTTCTGCTTTCGCTGTTCTGGTAATGAAGGTTCTAGAGCAGTTTATTTGTTCTTTGTTGAATTGATGATTGTACAGAGAACATAAGCTGATAGTTGCACAATAAAACATAATATTCAACTTGTCTTGAACAATCTTACTGCTGATGACATTAATCATGTCATTTATATCACAGTAACCATAACCTTAATCTTATATCCTTAAACACACAAATTCAGCCTTGACTGGTCTTAAAAAGGATTGTAGTACCATCAGGTGCAGGGTCAAGCATTCCAAGAAGTCTTCTTAGACTGCTGGTAAAAGAGAAATGTATGCAGGGGTGTTGTAGCGAGACTACAAGGATAAACAGTAGTGGCAGACATTTGTTCACACAGTAATGAAACCTCAGATTCCATAAACTGCAGGGAATGTGACTAGCTGAGCAAGTACTAGCATCTGAAGAAGGATTTAGATCTGTGTAATTTTTGTGAATATCATACATAATATCTTTATTTTATGTCTTTTACATTACTTGCATGTTCATTCTGCAGAAAGAATAACAGTAACAGTAACAAATCATCATCATCAATGCATCTAGTTTACGTGGCAGTTCAAAAGTGTAATGGCCTGTTACAAAGACAACTGAAGTAAAAACAGTAAAAAACACAAAAATCAACTCAGATACAAATCAAACTTAACATCAAGTAAGAAACAATTGCACATTCTTAAGTGAACACCCTGTTGTGTTGCCAGGACTATACAGTTAAACACAGCAAATGATGCATTGTTAAAAGCATCCAGATTCTACATAATTATGCAAGTTTCTCACAATACATTGCTTATTACAGTAACAATTGGTGCTACATTTTAGCACCTTTCTTTGGTGTTTTTTTTTTATTTTTTTTTTTATTTATTTATTTTTTTTAATTGATGAGACGAGCTTAACTAACTGAAATAATCGTAGGCAGATACATCCCACTGTGCTGTCAGAACTTTGCAGTTTACAGAAAATCAAGTAAAACACAACAGTAAGTTGTGTTTGTAATTTTCTACCAACTGTATAACTGTACATGCCACGCTGAACATCTTTATGTCTCACATAAGGTGTTTTTATATACATGAAAGTACAGTACCTGAGCTGTCATTGAGGTAAATGTTTTGTTTTCTGAAAGTTATCATTGTCTGTACATATGACATTAGCTGCTGAGGCTTACAGGACAACTGTTCTGTGAAGAGCCAAAGAATGAATGTAGAAAAGTTCATGAGATTTAGATTAGTAACTCAAATGACCAGAACAAATACAGAAATTAGGTAAAAAGCATAAACATCTAAAAATTTTGATTACAAGTCTCACATAATATGAGCAATTTGAAGACTGATGCAGTGGAATACAATGCTGAAAAAAAGCAACTGTAACAAATGGGCTGCAAATTTGCATTGGTTGCATTCCCTCTTGTATCAGGAATCATGAAAGCATATTGTAACTTTAATGTAACGAAGGTAATGCATTAGTAAACTGTAAAGAGGAGAAAAAGAAAAGCTTATTGTGGAAACAAGATTACAGCGATTTGGCATGCCTTATCCCACAACTGGAATGAGGTTTTAAGGGGCCATCAGAAAACAAATCTGCTAAGTGGGTATTATTGATTCAGACAAACTATATCTATACTGTACACACACTTACTACTCTCAGGGCCAGTGAGATCTCTGAGAAGATACAGCAGTTCTATTAGCATTAGATGCAGATACTAATCAGAGTATATGTCCCCCCCCCCTCTGCGTCTTCTTCTCCATACAGCCCTTAATTCGTTCACAAGATATACAAACCTGTACTTTGGAGGGTGTACATGGTGGGGAATAGTCATCGGTCGGAACCAACTACGACGTCGCAATTAAATAGAAGTAGTTCCTCAAATTGGTCATATAAGCATTGCTTACCAACACATTAACACCGTCCCCCAAATTGACGACTTTTAAATCAATTTGAATGCTACCTAAAGCGTTCCTGCATCCTAACAAAGTAACCTCTACATGAAATGTCCCGTTGGTGTAACAGTCTATAAATGTTCTTAGTCACAACAAAAACACAATTTTCGAACAAATTTATTAGACGGCAACTAGCTTCGACCATTGACTCGGTTATCATCAGGCCATGACACACGAATGTGATCATATATGATATGCTGCAACTTTTCTATAGTCTGCAACCGTGGCTATGGGTGCTAGACACTTCTGTAATCCGTGCTGTATGCAAAACAAATCCGCGCACGTAGGTCGTAGATGATCCGTGATGTATGACCAGTCGGTTGTCCTTGACCGGAGACTACGTGTGTAAGCTAGCCTCATGGCAGGTATAGGGATGTAGTTTCTTGAATTAATTTGGTAGGTTTTGGTTATCGACATTGGAGAGTGTAGAGAGTAGCGAAGAAAGTGGGCGTAACCCAACTGAATGTGTCGATGAAAGAGGGGTTATGTTAATGCCAAGAGAAAGGCATCTTGGAACATATACGGATGCGTAATGTCAGTATTGGACCGATCATAGCATAATAAATTGATTATATAACCTCAGTTTATTATGGTATGTAGATTTACATTTTAACAGGAATGTGTACGTCTGCCGTGTTTAACTTTTCGTTCCGGGTTATAAAGTGCAATTCATAGATTACGGATCATGGATTCATACAGTTAGAAGTCGTTACTTAGGGGTACTAACTAAACAAATCCTTTTTCGTAAACACAAAATTCCCCCCTCATCCATTAGTTTTGAGGAGGACGGGGATTGTCAGAATAACTAGCGTCGTGCATAGGAGGAATTGCACCTACAGCCATTTGTCTCTTTCAGATTGTCAGTGGAGTACTGCTACATGTTACATACCGTGTTGGAATAGTGTTACACAAAAAGAATTTTTTCAGTTCCCCATTCAACATGAAACACAACATGTGCAGACTATGGAACATGTGGCACTGAAAAAACAAACTGTGGCACCATTTCAGTGTGTAATTGAGCTAGGATGAAACGCCCAAGCTATTATTAAACCTCATGGCTCTTTCCTGTTAGATAGAACCTTTACTCCTACTACAAGTCCATTGCATTGGTCCACTTACTCTTCTGCCTGATTTGCCTGGAAGATCACAATTGTGTATGTCAAAATTGAACAGTTTGAAAATATGACATCATTTGAGACTGACAGTCAAGGTTACACTTTGTACATTAAGATCAACTGGTCAACCCTTTTCATATATGTTAAATGGCACTGTGTTAGTACATGGGCAGATAATTTTGTATGATGTTTTTGTACCATACCCATTGAAAAATCGTTGTGTTGACTTCATTTCGGTTTCTACAAATGCTACGATTAGAGGGTTATGAAACATTGTAAGTACTCCCTTCAGCAGTACCTTTTCAAGTCTACAGGCATACTCAGCATGTAAACATTGTCCAAGTTGATGCAAGGAAACCTGTGTGTAAGTTTTGGTGCATATGATACTGACATTCCATTGTGTTTGTTACAGGACAAAAAATTGTATAGTGAATGACTGTTTCTGTACTTGAGATGCAAGTATTTCTGAAGCCATGAAAGTTGCAAAAAAGGAAGCACAGGGTACCAAAATAATAAGCCAAAGCAATGTAGCGGGGAAGAAGTTTAAAAACATTTCTTCAAGCAAAACTAAACCAAGCACAGAAATTGACCCAAATGGGGAGGCATTGTCAGCCACACCGCATATTCAGCAGAAAAGAACAAAGCAAGCAGAAGTAAAACATGTGAATGAGGCTAATATTATTCCACTTGATTGTCAGCAAGAGTCCATCAATTTGTCAACTGAGACACCTGTTCTGTTGTCTAGTGATGGAATTTTACGCCAGGTACTTACTTCACTATGCCTCTTTTAACATCACAACAGATTGTTCTTTAATGTTGAGGAAACACTTTATCTTTTGAGCATTTATTTTCAGTGGTATCATGCACAAAAAAGTCAGCATTCCAGTTTTTGCTTTCTTACAGTAGAATGTGATGTTTAAGGTGGTCATGGACAAGAGTTTTAAATTACTATTCCCTTTTTCAGATGTATTAGTTTGTTTTTGCAAATCAGTGTCTCTTTGTTATGTTCTCAGTCAACTAATACAGCATATTCCACAGGATGGATAGTAGCTTTAGTTTTTCTGTGTTATTGTGTGAAAACAAAGTGTATGTTGTTAGATAATTACTACTGTTGGTCTTGGCAAGCATACAAGAGAACAAATGCTTAGAAGAAGAGGAAGAAAGAAAGAAAAAAACTCTTTAGTGTGTTTAGAAATGTTCACATTAAATATTCTGAGAAAATATGAGTCATATTGTCATTGAAACTGTTGTGGGTACAGACACATGGGGAGCTTTAATTTGTGCTCTGTGTGCTGTTACATAACACATTTTGTGACACAGGTTTAGGGTGATGTTAGAAAGGCCGGTTTCAGAACTTCCTTGTGCACAGGCTATACATTTGTAATGTACCTGCGATGTGTGTGCATTAGCCATCTGTCCTAGGGGTGGAATATTATTTTGGCTGATGGTTGGGCCATTATCACTAGCTTAGGTAAAGTGTGAGGGCCTCATATTTTTGTTGATGCAAACTGTAATGGTTAATTTTTATGACTCCCATTTGTACACTGAGGAGGGTAAGTGTATATAATAAATAAATAAAAATAGAATAATAAACAATCTAAGAAACAAATAGGTAAATAGATAGGTCAGTGTAAATAAATAAATAAAAGTGAAGGAATTGATTATTTCAGCAGAACAAGATGTGTTCCTAAAGCATTCCTTTCATAACCTTAGTTACATAGGAGTTTTCCTTCAGTATAGAAATATGAGATGGGCTGGGCATGTGGCACGTATGGGTGAGGAAGGGGGGGGGTGTATAGCGTCTTGATGGGGAAACCGGAGGGAAAGAGACCATTGGGGAGACCTAGGCGTAGATGGGTGGATAATATTAGGACGGATCTCCAGGGGGTGGGATGTGGGTATATGGAGTGGATTGGGCTGGCCCAGGATAGAGACAGGTGGCGGACACTTGTGAGTGCGGTAATGAACCTTCAGGTTCCGTGAAATGTGGGGAATTTCTTGACTAGCTGCAAACCAGTTAGCTTCTCAAGAAGGACTCTGCACCATGGAGTAAGTAACTAAGTAATAGAAATCTGGGCTGTGTGAATGGAATCATTGTAAGACAGCTTCTTGCACTTCTGCAATATTATGGGATCTGTGACCGCCAAGATGCTTCTTCAGAGGACTGAAACATCTGTAATAAACTACCATTCTGTAGTGTGTAAAATTCCAGAAGGGCCCAGAACTCATTTACACCACTGCAGAAGCCTCAATTCACACATTTTGTCCAAATTGCTGCAACAAGGCAGCCAACTGTCATGCTGTGTGGGGTTTTGGTACCAAGTCCCCTTCATCTTTTCAGCCTTCTGGTGAAGCATCCTGGTGGTCACAGATGACAGGCTGATGCAGAAGTGCAAGAAGCTGTCTCCATTCACAAAGCCCAGAATTCTATGCAGAAGGCATGCATTCTTTTTTATTCATATTTATGTAAGTGTACAGAGAAGGAATATGTTTTGTTGCATTACTCTATGTTGCCACAGGCCAGGTCAGCTGTGCTGGCTGGCTTTTTTCTGACCTTCCCGTGGACACTAGAAAGCTGTTGCCATACAAGCAATAGGTATTTTCTAAATTTTCCATGAGTTATACTAATTTCTATTGGAAGATTCTGAATTGTGAAGATTGGATAACAAGAAGGATCATAATTTGTACTCCTTATGTGATATTACTGGGGTAATTTAGTAAATGATAAGAAGTGAAGGGCATTTACTTGGCTGGAAACAGTCAATGAATACAATGTTTTGGTAGGAAACCCTTAAGGCAAGGTAATTGTGAGACCTAGACAAAAATGAAAGGAATGAATTTTGAAAACTTGAAACAGTTTCTCTGGCACAGGATAAGGTGAAAACCATGGTAGGTTATTAGATTGATGTTGGCAGGGTTTTTTTTTTAACTTTGTATCATTTGGTTGGCTTATGTATGTGTAAGCTTTCATGGTTCCTATTTTATTCATTTCAGGCACTGTTATCCTTCAGCTACACTGGGCAGGAAGAAAAGGCACCACGAGATACTACTGCCAAGAAGAATTGTAGGGTACCTAAGGCTCAAACAGTTGCAGCAAGCGATATCAAATTATCACATTCTTCTCCAGGTCCATTACCTCCAGAAAACATACAGAAAACCTTGTCTCATGGAAGAACTCTTTCATCAAAATCCTTATCACCAGGAGCTGTTCTAACAGGTTCTTTACCTTTGGGAAACCTACCCCTTGTTTCCCTACCACCAGTTTCTTTCACATCAGAAGCATTTTCACATGGAGGTCTACCTCTTATGTCTTTAACATCAGGTCCTCTCCCTCCTGTTTCAGAAATTCCACGGCCTGGGAATATTCCTGCACTCAGTTGCTTATCTTCTTCATCTACCAGGAATTCAGTTTCAGCAGGTTCAGGTATTGTCACTGCCATGCCAACTTCTTTTAGTGGTGGTGCAGGTAGTGTACCTGTTGTGTCTGAGATTCCAACATATGAAGTTCCTCAACTTGGAACCCATTCTCTGAAGGTTCTAGTTTCATTGTCTGCTGCAGTTCACAGAACCTCCGAATCTCATGTTGTGACCCAGACGTCTGCTCCTTCCAAAGAAAGTTCTGTTACTTTAGTTTACTCATCAATACCAAAACTGGAACCATCCTGTGTTAGTACTTCTCACATGTCCCAGAAGCTTTTTCCCCTTCCCCCAATGTCAGAGATGAAATCTCATCATACTAGTCATCTGCAGACATTGTCACATGGCAAGGTTGATGATTCTTCTAGTGCTACTCTGAATGACCAAAATGAAAGTGTTGGTGCCACCATTCATGAAGTTGTACCTGTTAACAGTGATATTTTGACAGTTGCTGATTGCACACCTCAGACTAATATTTCATTACTTTCGTCACCAGTTTCTGATAGTTCCATCCATGGCAGCAGTACAAATCCAATCAAACTGGATGAAAATCATGATTCTACAGAAGAACTAAGTCAAGTTGATCCAGTTCAAAATGTACCCGTTTCACATTCAGTAAATTTTCAAACAAATAGTGGTTCATCACCTGATTTAAATCATATCATCATACCAGTTTCCAGTGGCATTACTTCTGGTAAAGTGGATGACCATCATGTCTTGTCAGCACAGGATGTTGGCCAAATAATTACAATTCCACTAAGTTCAAGTGCGATCTATGGCCACCCAGTTGGTATCTCTATACCAATTTCTGGTAACACAGTTCCTTTGTCAATGCCTCTTCAAGTTTCTTCTAGTATTTTACCCATGTCATGCAATTTACTGCCAGTTCCCAGTAGTACAGCCACCATTCATCCAGCATCTGTCCCTCCTGAGACTTCGTGCCCACTGGTGCCAACTACAAGTTCTGTTCGATCGTATCCCGGTGCAGTTATTCCGTCAGTTAGCCAAAATAGTACTACAGAAACAGCAGCCCAACATTCTTGCCTGTCAACAGACATGTCCGGCTTAGTTCCTGTAACTTCAAGTGTGAGTTTGCCACTTTCAGGCACAGATACCTTGACGTCGGCTACATGTACATCAACTCCCGGTCCTTCAGGTATGTGTCTGCAGTAAAATGACACCCAAATTAAAATTGTAATACCAAGTGTGTAGACCTATTTTGTGTTTACTGTAGTAATCATTTGTTAGAAATTATTGTTTGGAGAACTAGAAATTGTTTATTTTAAGTGTAAATATACAACACAAAAATTATACTTTGTATGAATCATATTTGGGGACTGTGGTAGCACAGTGGTTAAGGTGTTGTGCTACAAATCGGAAGGTCACTGGTTCAATTCCAGGTGGTGTCATTGGAATTTTTCATTGAAATAATTCTTCCGATCGTACTTTGGCCCTGGGGTCAACTCAGCTTCTAACAGAAATGAGTACCAGGAATATTTCCTGGGGGTAAAAAGCGACCGGTGCGTAAGGCTGACAAACTTACCACCATCCTGGACCATTGCCACATAATCTGGGAACCTTAACTTCCTGGAACCCCCTGGGCACCTTGGGCCTATAATGGGACTGATTTACCTTTTTTTATTTTATGAATCATATTTGACTATGTAAAAAATGTTGTAATTGTATCTTAACTGTAAGTTTTTAAAAACTCTACAAGTTGTACCCTTCATACATAATTGATGACATCAACAGCGCAGCCAACTACAGATTGTGGAACCTTGTAAATTTTAGCTTATCATGGGAAATTGGTTTTAAACCTTGCATATTGTGCTCCCCAAGGATGGTACACTTGTACCAAAAATTGCTGGATCTACATCTTTAATATTCAAATGTTTTTGATACTGTGCATTTGTTTGGTGCAATAAATTGAGTACATTGATCTAAAAAAATACACAAAATGGACAACTTTAAAGCTACCTTAAAAGCATATGACCACTTCATTTTTGGTATTTAATATTTCTGGTTGTACGGTTGAATGTGTTCTGTATTACAGCATTGTTCCTATGTTACACTGTTGTGGTTTCAAGAGATTACTGATTTCTTTAAACTGTACAGTAAAATGTGAGTGTCAGTCTTTTACCTTCACAGATTATTGATCAGGTGGGTTTACTCAGTGCAAATATGTGTGATTTCTCTGTGTGAGGTTTCTGGCTGTCTTGCCAGCCTTATTTATTCTTAACACTTGTAAATTTAATGTCTTAGGAATCATAGAGAAAGACCTCCAAGTTGCAGTGAATTCACTTATTTATGACTCTTTACACATGTGTGAGAATGTCTGCTGCATACAGTTTTCATCACGTGAATGATACATAATTCTGTTGCTCATGATTCCAGTTACTTCTAGCATCGATTCAGTACCAGTGACATCTGTCACTGTATCAGTACCTTCATCATCATCTTCATCATCAAGTACAACTTCAACCCACAGTACATCTGTTGAGTCAGTTTCTGCCTACACAGTGCAGTCTCCAACAGAAATCCTGTCGCAGCTCTCAAAGGCTGGGGTACTTCCCACCATGAGCAGCAGTCAGGTGTTGTCAGTACTGTCTGCTCTGGGAGCTGATGCATGTCACTTGGACATGGAGCCTGAGAGTGCACATCACACAGAGCTCATGACTCAACAACAGGTACAAATGCAAGCGTTTCAAAGTTGATGATTTGAAACAAAACATATTGTGAGTTTGTATTTTTATGTATATCCCCAGAACACAAATCCTTCTCCGCATTCCATCAGCATTGTATTTAGAACCACCACAACCTTCGCTGGTGTAGATGCCATCATCTAAGTAACCAACATTATATATTATGTAAATACTGATTTCATTCCTAGTAATTAACCAACTTGATGCTCAAAATCTTGTTTTATAGTAAGTTTATTAAATGCCTCTACATGTTTTGATCACTATGTGCTTATCATCAGAAGGCCAGATTGTATTATACAGCATCCAGGATCATCACACCTGTAGGTGGCCGTCCGGTGCACAGGTTGAGGGAAGAAGACAGGATGGCCACCTACAGGTGTGATGATACCAGATGCTGTATAATACAATTTTGACCTCCTGATGATGAGCACATAGTTCTCGAAACATGTAGAGGCATTTAATAAACTTATTATAAAACAAGATTTTGTGCATCAAGTTGGTTAATTACTAGGATTATACTGAGATGCATGGTCAGCAAAATATCAAAAACTGATTTCATTGATTTTTCAAATGAAATGTTAATTATTGTTTCATGTCTGTTGTTTGTTGTGTTTGTTGCAGGTGATGCATATGTCATCATCTGCAGATAAGGTATCAACTCTGACACAGACAGAAGATCTGGAGTTGGGCCATACAGTGGAGTTGGGTTGCAACATTGATATACATCTGCAAAATAACAAAGTGATTGATGTTCCAGATGAAATCCATCTTTCAGGAGGTGGCAGGTTAATGGATCAACACTTGCACCTCTTAAATGATACGCATGGACATTCTGGCATTGCTGCAACTTCCTTGCCTCCCACCATCCCAGTTCCAGAAAAGCAGACTTCTATTTCAAGTCTTCCTTCTATAGATAGTACTCGGGTATCAGACGAGAATGTAATTATCAAACATCAGGTTGAGGCAAATCCTAGGGTAATAGGTCCTGTGGAAATTGACCCAAGCACTCTTAAACAGACCCCATCTGTATATCCTAGGATAGTTTCTAAACTTCATTTGCCTCCTAATGAACTTACGACTACGCATCATATTAAAAGCAACTTAAGTCATAACCTTGACCTGCCAAGACATTTAGGTGAATCTCTGACAAGGTCCCATAATAGTGATGTGACATGTGAGCAGCGGATCATTTCAGTGTTTGTTAAACAAGAGAATTTTGAAAATTCTGTAAATCAGAAAGTTCATAAAGCTGGGGGTGATGGCCCTAGAGATGATACATCAAAGAAGCGGAGACTGCAGGATTTTAATAATGGGAAAGCTGCCATTGAATGTACACGTGCAAAGTACAGTAAAGAAGCAAAGAAGCAGAATATTAAAGATGTGGAACTGGACAGTTATGTCGAACAAGTTGCTTGCTACAAATGTAAGTTTTGTCCCTTCCTGACACTCGAAAAGAGAGGAGTAGCAATGCATGTTGAACTTGTACATGGTTCACAGTTACCCAGTAATGAACAGGAAATTAGGCACAACATTAAATGCCCTGGATGTAAAAATATTTTCTTTACTTCAAAGTCTCTCAGGGTTCACCTGTCACAAGATCACCAAGTGGGAGATGAGGAGTTAAGGCCGTTAGTTGAAGTAGTAGTCAAGTCTTCATATGTGGATGCTAAAGCCAAGAACAAGTTTGATAAGAAAAGAAGAAAAAGCAAGGTTAAGAATCACACTTCTGCGATTTCTAATCCTGATGGCAATGAATGCAGTGTTGGGAAAGGGATATCAAGCATCACCAACAGTGTCACAGCTGTGAGCTCTTCAGCTGCTCCTAATGTACTGGTTGATGAACACACCAAGATTCGAGTCAGGAATTTAAACAGTGAAGCTTTTCCAGAACTTGATGAAACTCCTGTCATCACCACTGCTGATGATGTTTGTGATGATGTTAGTTTGTGTAGCAATGGTGAATCTGATGGCGATATGAGAGAGGGAACATTGGTCATTGATGACAGTGCTGGAACGCAGCAGAAACTTGCAAAGATAACAGTGGATGAAGGCTGTGAATTAAAGGTAATAACAGTTAACATACTTATACATTGAACTTCAGCAGATGTTAAAAATTTATTTCTAAAAATAATAAGGCACTGAAATGAAAAGTGATAAAAATGTGTCTCATGCCTGGAAATTGTGGTCTCTTTCATCATTCTTTCATTCCATTGGCATGTGCAGAATGCAGCGATTCCTTGCTTTTCTCAGGAGCTTCTTCCATTCCTCTCTGTTATGTACTTTTTCCTGCTACCCTTCTCCACCAACTATTCTTCCATCCTCCCAAATTAATATATAATACCCTTTTGGGAATTCTATTTTCTTCCATTCTCTGTACATGCCCAAACCAATGTAATCTATTTAACCTTATTGTCTCTATTATGGTGGGTTTTTTGACCATTGCATAAATTTCTTTATTGGTTAATATCCTCCAGTTTTCTTTTTCATTGTCATATACTGGGCCTAAAATTCTTCTGTATGCTTTCCTTTCAAAAGTGTTTATTTGCTTTCTATCCCTCTTTGTTAGTATCCAGGTTTCTGATGTATATTTTAAAGTTTTGTCTATTATTGTGTTCTTGTTTAAAACAAATACATCAATGTGATTTACTTTTAGCCAACTTTCCCTTTTGTATAATGCTTAAGTCATCCTTTTGTAATATGTGATTTCTGAACCTTGTGGGGACACAACGTGTCTAGGGGTGTCTACAAAACATGCTTAATAAAGTATTTTTGTTATTTTAAGGTAAATTTTCAAATACGTAAAGAATTTCATGGCTTGTGGTGGTTTTGTATTTGTTTGTTTTGGAAAAATTTTGTATGTCTTCACTTGTTGTTATTGGATTATTGATGTGTTATGTTGCAATTACATCCTTTCTTTCAGAAGAGAATAATGTCTTTCAGAAACACCATGTCGAGGTTTAGGACATCACTAAGGTCACTTGGATGTCAGTAATGATAGACAGGAATATTGGACAGTAAAAATCTCTGTGTAATTTCAGGTTAGGTGTCATGTATTCTGATTTATAACAGAAATAATTTAGTTCTGGGGTTTGGGAACTACTGGCTTATAGTAATTTTCACGTCTGTGTGTGTGTGTGTGTATTTGATCCTCCCAGTTTTCTCTTTACCTTGTATATATACCATACAGTTTCAGGCCAGTGCTACCTGAATGCTTTCTGCTTCCCCAGTTTTATTAATACAAGCATGGTGACATGTGAACTTTCAAGGTAGGAGCAACATAGCATGCAATGTTCACCATTAAAATGTCGTTGAAGTTAGCTTGACAAATATTTCAGTTCCGTTAGTGTGTTTGTTTCTAATTCAAAATAATATGAGGCTTGTGGCATTATTGCTAGATTTATTTTTCCATATCTTAATAATGCCTGGTATACAATTCTTGCTAAGCAGATGAAATTTGGTGTGGTTAAATCTATAAATATTACTAAAAACAATTAACTTATTGTTTAACTGTGTTGTTCTTATGCAGATGGTGAAGACTGATACAGAACAGGTACCTGGAGTGGGAGCTGACTCTGAAATAATAGTTTGTAGTGCAGAAGGTAATTCGTTGAGCCAGAAGGCACAGGGACTTGAACTTAGATCTCATCAAGGCACATCACCATTAGCAAAGAGGAAACCAGGTCGGCCGAAAGGTTCTAAGAACATCCCTGCCAATGCTTATCGGAAATCATCATCTGCCCGGAAAGAACTTGCAGAGAAAGAGTTGGGTTACAGGTCTGTGGTCTCTTGTTATAGATCGGCATGATAAAAGTACCTTAAAGGGGCAACACATTTTTTTGTTTCATTAGCAAAATAAGTGTTACACAAATTTATGTTTAGAATAGATTCAGGGTGTGAGCATTAAATGGACCTTGCAATACAACTATCTGGTCTGCTGTGTGACCCATAGTACGAAATATATTTCTGCTTGTTAGCCACCATTCTTTTATCATTGGAGATGAGTTAAAAGTTTATTTTGTCCCCATGTGTAAACACCCTACAATCTGGATTCATAGGAAAGCTTTATGCTAATATGTAAGATTTATACTCCAGGCTGTTATTGCCTTTCATTAAATATCCTGACTGGCTTTGGGGCCAACCCAGCCTTCTATTCAATAATTATCAGAGTTCTTTCCCTGGGGTAAAATCATGGAAGGCATGAACTTAGCCACTCGTGTCCATCTAGTGCTGAGTTTAGGAATGTATGGAGCTGTACCTCCACTCTCCCCATATGCCTTCATGGTGGAGACAGGGAAAACTTGAAAGCTTAAATTTTTTGTTAAAAACTGATGATGCGTGTTTACCATAAATCAGAAGCCATATGATTAAAACAAGTACTACAATTATTGTAGAAATAACGAGAGTTTTAACATTGCAAGAGATAATTTACTGTTGATACGTCTTTGTAAACATATGGCATTTGTTCTGTAATAATGAAGTTACATTTGGTTAAAGTACACATTTCTCTTGATGCATAATTCATTTATTTAAGAACAGGATACATTTCGTTCGTAACGAAGCCTCAATATGTATGACCTTTTAAACTTCTGACATTGACCACTGCATCATCCAGCAGCTTCAAACGAAGGAAGCAGAAGATCTATCATGATGATGATGATGATCTGTGACTGAATCTGCTGTTACTTGTATCCCAAGTCAGTCAGTTGATTGCATAAGGGTGATGAGTGTGGGATATTGGTGAGATGATGATTGGTAGGAGAAATCTGACATACTCAGAGAAAGGTCTAAGCCACTGCCATTTTGTCAAACAAAAATCGCACATAGACTGCCTTGAGATTTAACCTGGGTGTCCGTGTGATAAACTGCTTGAGCTATGGAATGAGTTACAGATCATTAAGGAAATGGTGAAAGTGGGGATTTGTGCTCTTATTTAATGACTAGAATTACTAAAGAAATAGTATATTATATTATATTA
>Ga0131853_10003676_pt1 | contig 27579 bp, 25 predicted proteins | sample TergutLab28metaG_FD_92764 | JGI IMG/M metagenome (GOLD analysis project Ga0131853, IMG submission 92764) | Labiotermes labralis P1 segment gut microbial communities from Petit-Saut dam, French Guiana - Lab288 P1 (version 2) (version 2) | ecosystem: Host-associated > Arthropoda: Insects >...
ATTGACCTCACGAGGCTGAGTGGACCCCGTTCCAGACCCACTACTACTCAGAAAATCTGGTAGCGACGGGGATCGAACCCGGGACCTCTGTATCTGTAGCCAGAAACTCTGACCACTAGACCATATCTTCACAAAATCTGATGTGATAAAGTTTTAATGAACTTCATCAACACGTTTCAATTTTGGGTCAAAATCAAACTAAATAACAGAAACCTCACTATAAGATCTTGGATATCTGTACACATTTTGAGCTTGTCAGTATATATTTATCACAGTAAAGTATGTTATGAATAAAAGTAGTAGAGAAAAATGAAACATTTTATGTCCAATATACCTTTTTCTGTACTTTGTGTAGTTTTTGATACTCTTTAAAAAAGAATTACGCTATGCTGTGCCATGATTTAGGCAGTCATTATTCTTGCATTATAGAGGTCTGGGTTCGATCCCAGGCCAGTCCATGCTAGATTTGTTGTGGACAAAGTGGCATTGGGACACAATTTTCTTTGAGTACTTCAGTTTCCTTCTCTCGCTATCATTCCACCAATGCTGCATACACATTATTTCATTCATTCATCATGAATACTATGTAATCTTAGCAGTTGACAGTGTTGTTAAAACCTGTCTGTTTCTCTCTCTCCCTGTCACTATGCACACAGTACCAAAATTGCATAGTCAATGCTATGCAGTGATCTTTTGAATATATACAAAGATTATTGATCAGGAGTGGTTTTTCAGAAGTGGAGAGATAACCAATGCATTTTATTCTTTATGATAATCAAAAATCTGCCATACACCCACACTCATATAGGTGTGTCTGGGCATGAATCCCCATGGGGTGAGATTTTACACACTTCAGACCAGTGCTGGGGCCCACCCAGCCTCCTGTACAATGGGTACTGGCTCTCTTTGCCCTCTTGGCATGCATGGCCTGTTCTAGGTTCAACTCTGATACCCATAGAAATAACTAACCAACCAACACCATATAATATTGTCCTTGAAAAGGTATAGGTCCTTCATTAGTGAAGAAATTCACTGCTTTTAAGGTCATGAAGATTCATGAACATGTCACAAGGGCCATCCTCTTGTTCCTATCCAGAATTATTGGTGTGTTTTCAGTAAAAATTTGAAAACACACACTGTGTCTGTCAGCTTGTTACAACTCAAGAAGTGCTGACTACATTTTCATAAAACTTGATACCAGAGCACTTTATTAAATTTGACAACACATTCTAATCAGGTTGAAGTCAGATGGCAATAATAACCACTTTATGGTACAGACCTACACACGCTTCTATTCACATCTGAAGCATAACATACCAAATACCCTTCAGGATGAAAAATATTTTAGACCAACGTAGGTGGGAAAATGAAATATCTTTTTTATGCTCAGTACAATTTGCTGTGAGTCTAATAGTTATTGAAATAACAGAACTGAAGTAAGGGAACATGTTAGAATTATTATGCTCTGATGCATTTCCTAGCTCATATTATTAACAGTGTGTGTGTTGGCAGCCTAAATTTTGCACAGAATGATTCTTTTCAGGTTATATTAATGTGCAGAACTTCAAATAAGGTTGTAACATGACAAATTAAGTGGTTCAGTTCTTACACAAAAGTATACCATATAGTATGATTCATGTTGGAGATGCCAAGTTAGAAAGGAAAATTCAGATGCAGACCAGCACTGTAATGTTGCTCTGTTTGTATGAGCATCATAAACATGTTGGAGGCCATGGTGACAAACATGTCTGTGGCGTTGGTAGACAGAGGACTGGTGGGAGAATCCAAATCACCCATTCCATACGAGAGTCATCAGAGACTGAAAAGAGGTTTGTGGTATGACAACAATGTCCAACTGCTGGAATTATAACATTTTGTTCCCTAGTGAGTTATTATCCAGAATGAAGCTTAGTGCAGTCTAATGTAATTTATATGGACTGTAAAATTCAGCATGTACAATTGCCTTCAACAGTGAACATTTTCTACTGGTGTAATTTGTGTCATTTCAGGATGTGTAGTGAGGTACTGTCTGTTGAAACCAGAGGTTTGATTTCCACCATATAACTACTAGTATTTTTCTTATGTTTTTGTCTGGTTGCAGGTTTGCAGAAGATGGAGCCAATTTTTCTCTTAATACAGATGATCCAATGGTGACAGGTCATGATCTTCAGGGTGACTATGACCTTGCTCATTACTGGGGACTAACTGAATCCCGCTTAATCAGAGCCGTAAGTGACATTCGAAAAATCCTTGTCTTTACAGAATTCAGTGCACAATTTCTCCCAGTTCTTTTTTCCCCCTCTCTCTCCTTTTTGTACTGTAGTAGAGTATTATCACGATGAAGAAGCACTGTTTGCATTTTCTCCCAGTGGTGTTAGTCTGTTAGGATAGCTGAGGAGGCATGAACTTGGTGCACTTATGACAGCGCATTGTTAGTATCTCTTTGCAAGCTTGCTTGGTGTATTCATGGTTATCAGAAAGCCAAAATAATGTTAGACCATGGTATTCATGTTTTGCATATTAGTGTCAAAATGAACAACCGTTTCCCCATACACGGAACATGGAATCTATATCAGAGAATTAGGAAACATTACAAACATTTTATTGTGTTCATTGATAAAAAGGTATTTAAATAGATCATGTTTTCATTAATTTCTAAGCAGCTGTAGAAGTGTTAGATGCTGTCACATGTAGAATGTGACTGGATGCTGTCCTGAGCAAAGACCAGGAGCACAGCTAGTTATTAATATATTTATGTTCAACTTGTGATGTTGGGACATAATATACAGACGAAGGGCCTTACCCTGTTTTACCCTCAAAGATGTGACCTATAGGCTATCCCAAAAGGTCTTACTGGTTGCCAACCTATGTACTGTAACAACCCAAAAGAGCAAAGGACTCAACTGCACCACAGTGTACAACTGAAATCCCCAAAATACAGGCTGCTGCACCTGCCTTGAGGGTCTGGCTGTATTGCATTGATCCCAAATTTTGGAAAACTTGTGACAAACCAGAAACACAGTAATCACTGGTACAGTATTAAAATGTCTTTTATATTTTTATTTGATATGTTGTGCTGAACAGAAGCCTTGTGCCATGACATTTTCATATCAACTTTTAATTTTAGTCTGGGATTCCATCAGTTTATTTTGAGGCTTTTAAGTTTTCTTTGGAAAAAAGAGTTTTGGAAACAGTGTGTTGTTTTATATATTATGCATTCATTATTACTATCTTAATGATAATGAAAAGTAATGTGTTCACAACAGAATTTGAATGCTGCCCGTTCGTGTTTCCTTCCACAAGAAGAAAAGCAAGCGCTAATCACACAGCTGGAGAGTATCTATGGGCTTACTTACTGACGGAAGGAACTTCAACAGTAGTAATTGTAATCCACCAAGCATGTCGGGTGCTACAATAAATGGGTTAATTTGAAAACGGAAAATCCTCAGTTCCTGAACCTGGTAAATCAATTGATTTCATAGGTGTTGGCATTTTGGGTCATGTTAGATTTGCACAAATACCCCTCCCCCACTTTGGTATATTCATCTGCTTTGCCATACAAGGAAATGAGAAGGGGGGGGGGGAATACACATGTATGAAATGTTCTAAAAGTTATCAGCCAGATGAGGTGTACTTACTGGAGAGAATTTTTATAGAAAGGCTCTTCAAAATGAATTCCATCAAGAAGTAAATATTCCTTGACTTTTATTTCCTTATTGCTGTGTGCATCACCACCAAAACTGTTGATTCTGCACACATATTTTTCTTAAAAACAAACTGTAACGAAGTAATGAAATTGCTTAATTATTATAACAGTGTTATGAACAGACTATCCTATTGACAAAAAATTGCCAAAGATGATGAAAGTGCTCTCTGTTAAGACAGTGTTCTGAATAGATATTGCTGTTGACCAATTTTGTATGTATATCACATTCCCATCAGTGTTGTCTTACCTAAATATATATTCCTACTAAAAAAAAGTCATACAGCTTGTAAACTGTAATGCAATAATTTATGTACTTGTTTATTGTAGCAATATTATACAGATATATTCCCACTGAACACAAAGAAAGTCACCAAAAGGTACCATTTTTAGCTGGGTTGCAATTAATATATATTTATGCGGACCAGTGCTCTGCTATGTACTGCCATGGAAACATTTTGATTAGACGTACGTGATGTACCAAATGGTTGTCAATCCATGACACAGAGTAGAGACACATCACTTTGTACATTATAAATACTGTTGCAGTTGCCCAACAACCAAAGGCAGATGGAAACTTAAAACACTGGCCAAAATATATTTAAATTGAATTGTACCATAATTAGTAACAGCATTAATATATTATGCCAAATGCTGCCAAAGCAAAAGTTCTTCTACCAGCCTTTAAAAACACTTTATGACTGTGCATTTGTAACCCTTTCATTCCCAAAATATGTTGTCTGCAAGTATGAAGTATGCCCACACATTTTTTTTTAAGTGGAAGAAAACAGACATTATGCATACTAAAGTAGTTGTGTTCTGAACTGTTGGGAAAATATGCACTGTGCATAGCTAGGAGTATTCTGACTCAGCTAACATATTTGTCATTGCCTGTTAACACCTCGATTTCTTCTTGTTGCCATACTTTGCCATCTGTCACACTGAAATTATATTATTACATATTATTGCTGCATATGTGCATGCAAACACACATTTCAATGCTGTATGCTGTAACTGTTGAATGTATTTAACCCTTCAAAAGCATAACAAATATGATGTTATTCACATGGTGAGAAAGTGGATTCAGTATTCAGTACACATTTTAACTGCGCATATTTAAATTCTCTAGATCCTTCTTCCTGTGCCACCTGTGGTGAACGGGGCCATATTTTAATATTTTTAAAAATTTTTCATTACAACCAGAAAGCATTTTGAGGATTTATGAACATTGTTATTTGTATATATCCACTGTTTTGAAAGTTTCAAATTACAAGGAAAATGAAGCTATACAGATTACAGAAAGTTTGGTAAAAAATGAATGGGCAATCTAAGGAGATAAAGCTCACCTCTAGACACATCGGACTGGCAATGAACGGTAATTCTTTCTACAACCACTCAATCATCCTACTGTGCATGCATGTGCTGCAGCTTCTACATGAAATATAAGATTCTTTAATTTCTCCATAAACTGCTGTATGTCATGAGGCAGCTTTTGTTGTATATTACTAAAATAACTGCTTCAATCATAAAAATGTATGTTAACCTCTATGATCATGAGATGATTATTGATTATCTACAAGAAAATGGTGCCTGAATTATGTTATCACATCCCATGATGTATGTTACACTTACTCTTGAAATGGAATGCACCACCATATAATGAAGAAAAGCAGATTTTTACGGGTATTTTTGCAACATTATTTTAATAAAATGAAGCATATTATTTATATGTGTGTTTCTCTAATACATACAGTCAAACCCCGACACAGTGCCACTGTTCACAGCAATTTCTATTCACAGACCTACATGGGTGCAAAGTTAGGGTTTGGTTGTGTGTATTTGATTGTCACTATACTGTGTTCCCTCTTTCCTACAGTAGACCATACACAGCTATATTTATGATCATTTGCTACAGACAGGTATTTTTCCTGAATGTGCTAAAATTAAAACCACTTTACAAGAAATTAAAATTAAAACCACTTTACAAGCAAGGAGACAAAACTAGTATGACAAATTACAGGTCTGTCTCATTATTAATGGTTTTTTCTAAGGTACTTGAGAAAGTCATGCAGTTGATTAAGCAAACACCTGCATACATAAATGGTTTGCTGCTAATAATTTAGATAAAACAAATATAATGAAACATGTAACAAAGAATTCATCGCATTCTACGTTATACATTGGTTATAAAGAAAAGTATATAGAAGAGACAGTGAATACAAAATATCTTGGTTTGCAAATTGATAACCACATAAACTGGAAGAACCATACTGAGCAAATGATTCCCAAGCTACATGGAGCATGTTATGCCATTCAGTCGATGGTCCACACCAGTAACATTCACACTCTCAGATCAATTTATTATGCACACTTTCATTCTATTATTAAATATGGACTGAAATTTTGGGGTAACTCTTCAAACAGTGGGAAGATTTTCACCTTATAAAAAAAAAAATTGTCAGAATTATGGCTGGTCCACAACCCAGAACCTCATTTAGAAGTCTATTTCAACAGTTAGAGATTCTACCTGTGTCATGCAAGTATATACTTCCATTAATGATCTTCATTATCAAAACTCAGGAAATTTTTAAAAAAATTCATCTATACACAATATTAATACAAGGAATACAAATCTTCACAGACCAAATGCCAACCTGTCTTGTTTTCAAAACAGTACATTCTATGCTGGCATAAATTTTCAACAGCTTACCACCTAGTGTGGGCTGGGTAGCTCAGTCGGTCTAGTGACTGACTATGGGCTGGATGGTCCGGGATCGAATCCTGGTGGGAACAAGATTTTCTGCCCGTCCAGACCGGCCCTGGGGCCCACCCAGCCTCCTGTAAAATGGGTACCGGGTCTTTCCTGGGAGTAAAGTCCGGCTGGGGCGTGCTGCTGACCACTCACCCCCTTCTAGTGCCGTGGTCATGGAAAAGTAGAGCTATACCTCTACCTACCCCCTGGGCCACACCGGGCCTGTAACAGGATCACTTTACCTTTACCTAGTGTGACAATCCTCAAGGATGACAAGGCAAAATTTCTAGCAGCCTTAAGAAAATACCTATGTACACATTCCTTTTACTCTGTAAATGAATTTTTTTGTGTAAAGATGATTTATAATACTGTTTTTTTAAAAATGACTGCAATATTTTACATAGTAAATTTGTACATTTATGTATTTATGACTTGTTCCACATCCCACTGTCTTTATGACATACTTATGGACCCATGGCATGTATGTTTGAAGAAAACATGCCAGCAACTATACCCTAATTTTTTATTACTAAAAATATACTGTAATTTCTTATAAATGTTACTGCTTAACTTTTTAGGGGCTATGTATCATAAATGAGGAGGCTAAAGGCCAAAATCAGTTTGTCATGCCATAGTAGTAGTAGTATATTTTAATACTGACAAGGAAATCAGCTAACCTTTCTGTTCCGTAACACAGGCCTAACACCGAACCACCAAAGATATTGTGAAATTTCTTAAATACAGTGCCAAAATTTACAAGAGCCATACTGTTCAAGTACTGCAGAAGTATTTTTGAATGTGATTGGATTCTCTGAATATGTACACACACAAACCTATCTGCTTGGATTAGAACTTGCATGACTTGTTCATTTTGTTATAGCAACCACATTAATAAAAGCTAAATATCCTTGCCAATCCCAGTCGCTGTGTAGTGTGACGCATGGGTCTGCAGCTGCTCACTTGCTGGGATTGTGGGTTCAAATCCCACTCAAGGCAATGATATCTCTGTGCTGTATGTTGTCAGGTACAGGATTCTGTATTGGGCTGATCAGACATCCAGAGAAGTACTACTGAATGTGGTGTGTCTGGAGTGTGATTGTGAAGGCCCTGGCCTACTAGAGGCTGTCATGTCATGGGGGAGGGTGAATAATAAATTTAAAAAATTATATATCCTTAACTTCTAACCTTAAACAGGTATAAAACATTTATCTCCTAACAGTTCCCACTTACAGTGCAAATCATACACGTATATAAACACTGTATTTATGGAAAAGAAGCAGCATTAGCCGAACAGCACAACAGCCAAGACTGTTAGGCAGTGTAGTTAGAGGGCACACATGGTGCGAAGCTTAAAATCCCAAACTGCTACTAACTACTTTTGTCATATCTACATTTTTGCTGGTGACTGATTGGTAATTATATGCACATTACAATTTATTAATTGGCAATTAGTACAATTAATAGAGACTAAATTAAATTTTTGTCTGAAATCATGTGGGCTGTGACAAGATTTGCAGGTTCAAACTCATTCATACTCCCTAACCCTTACCTGAACAAATCTTTCTTTTTATATTCATTAGTAATATGCCAGTTATGTAGGTAGCATTATAACAAAATGGTTGTAATTCTATTGTATCAATGTATATTATTGCATTATGTCTCATCGCTCTCATCCACATTACTAACAAGACAGGCAAAGTACATAAAACATAACTCTGGCCTGTTAGCATAATGTTTATACCTCCTCGGTAATCCTGGCACCCTGATATTACTTGAATTGAAGTTCACATCTGTGCATTGTATCTATATTACGTATATCTAAATTTAAAATTTTCCCATATTCTCCATAGCAAATAATAATAATCCCGAAGCCTGTCACTGCAGAGGCCTGTGTTGAATCCGAGGCCAGTCCATGTGGAATTTATGGTGGACGAAGTGAAATGGGACAGGTTCGTCTCTACGCACTTCAGCTTTCACCTCTCATTGTCATTCCACCAATGTTCCACATCATACTTCACCATTAAACAATACTTCTCTTGCAATGTGTTAAACAAGAGAAGTTAACATTTAAATCTAAGCTACCAGTTCCAAGCACAACTCATAAAACCTACTTTCCTACTGCACAGAATCCCAGTGCTATAAATTCTGTGCTGATAATGCTAAGTTCATAATCCAACAGTAATTTAGCTCACAGGTTAGAATGCTGGGCTCTTTCATCATTGATGGCAAGAACAAATCTACTCAGCCAGAAACCACCTTGAAGATTCTGGAAACAACACTCCTGTGTGAATCTCAAATCTTGTGGAAATCACTTCATTGCAAATTAATGGAACAGAATCAGACTGCTGCCAATGTATGTTCTTTTATATTACAATCCAACATTATGGCAGTGCATACAATTTCATACACCTCAACAATAAACAAAACAGATGACTTCTATTTCTGGATAAATTGTATACAATTTTCAAACAGAGAAAAAATATCTGTTCCCCATAAAAATGAAAATGAATGTAATACACCCTACTGATACTGTATGACCTAGAAATTAAATAATATGCCCTTCCACAAACCCAATACCTTTTATCTGTTTGCTAAGAAAGATTATGTAACCAAGCCCACTACAAATGCTTGAAGACTTCAATGTACACATTTCTTACATAAATTATGTTACTTCTGACATTTTGTAGCACACAGAAACCACAGTCTGAAGTGTGAATACAGGCACCCCCAGACTACATTAGCCCAGAAAAAAATCACATGTATGTGTACTAACCCATAAATCATTCTTGTTTAATTTTTATCCCTAAAATTATTTCCTTCCATTTACTTACTCTAATCACAATTATTTCTAAACTTTAACAAATTATACTTTTCAGTATCTCGGTAGACAGTTATATAATTAACAAGTACACACACACACACACACACACGTGTACACTACAAATTTAATAAAATTATGTGTATGAGTTTTGTGGGTAGTGGGCTGAATTACCACATATATGAAAGTCATGTTACATAAAGATTTGCAGAACAGAACCCTTACATTAGTCTGGGAATGTCTGTATAAAGAAAATAGAAATGGACTAGCTTACACATAGAAGGAAACTACCAACAGATGGCCAAGAAGTAGCTAAATACAGTATTCATGTTTTAACATGTCACGTGAAAAAGTCTTCTAATAATGTTACTCATTTCTGTTCTTAGAATGATGTTCTTCAATGAACGTCATAAATCACATTTTCACACAACTTCACTGCCTTTTTAAAACCCACTGTTCAAATGTTAAAAAGTCATGTCAGAGTCACTTCAACTGCAGGAGGCATAATATAAAAACATTCAACATTCTTCCTTCATTTTCCGAAACACTTCAACATTCTTCATGACATAATTTTACCTTGTTACAGAAACAACAGAATTTACTTGATATCAATTATGATGGTAGTAATTATTTTAGTAACCTTAACTGGCCAGAAATTTACTTCTGGAAAAATGATGTATTTACAAAATTTGTTTTGGATAACAATGGAAATGGGTCTTCTCTGTATTGCTGATGTACAAGGATGAGAACTGTGTGGCCTAAGCTTTCAAAATAAAAACAGCAGGAAACCACATTTTAAAAAAATGTTATCTCAGGAATTAAATTACTCCATACTTACCTTATGTAATCAATATAAATACAGAGGGGCATATGGCAGTGACAACAATGTCAGTGCTGGAGGAGGTTTTATGACCTTCAATTAAAAATTTTCACAACAGTACCACCTGCAGGCTGTCAAAATGATCAAAGGCAAGGAACATGACCTACATACACTTATAAAACTGGGGTCATCCCAAAAGAATCAACAAAATAAACACAAAGTTCTTGTCAGTTTAATATTACACTGAACTAAGAGGAGCTATACAGCATCCCTTGTTGGAACGTCCTTGGTTGTCATTAGTGCCGCTTATGTCAGTGCCACCAAGTGACCTACCTAACAGTGATAAGACCTTGTCAATTCATAACAAAATAGTAAACACTTCCAGACCATACATCCATTGCTTTTTAAATTTTCACTCACTTAACTGTACAAGAGTAAAACACAATTAGTATGCTGTTTGTGATGTAGGAGTTCTAGATTTTGGGTTTATTTCAAAGTTGCATTTTATACAGAGAATTAGAAGCAAACTAAAGCTCTTTTTCCGAATGCTTGGTAATTTTAAATGTATTTTGGAGGCCTTAATTCAAGACTAAATTTATTTCATATTGTTCTGGGCCAAGCTGACAGCTACTTTATTTACAGACTCCTGGAAGTTTCTGTGTTTACGTACTTCCCAAACAACTTTCATCCAGCAAGATTTGCCTAACTATTTGTAAACAAGGAGTGGTTCCATTGCTCTTGTTTATGGTAGTAGTATAACATTTTATTCCATCAGGTCCATATAGCATTTGTGAAGCACCTCAATCTGAGTCTGTTGGTTCTGGCTTACCAAGGACTACTTATTTCACTGAATACACAACTCATAACTGTCAAACTGTGGAAATTAATCCAGATAAAGAAGATTTATGTTTTAAGTTTAATAAACTACTACCCTGTGTACATACCATCATAATATGCAAAATTGTGGCAATCATTCTGGCCAATGAAGGTTATTATATATGTTTTAGGAACTGAATAAACCAAAACACCATACCATAGGACATGTACTATCATACATACATACATGATCATGCAGCCATTAAAAATACTTCTCTCAAAACAGTGGTTTTCAAACCATCGCACAGAACCCTGGCCACACTTACTATCATAAGTAATGTGAAATGTCTTACAATGTCAAAAACTATACCTGAGACACTCACTTCTATCAAAATTAACTTACAAACTGATTACGAATCAATATGAGGTACAGATAATGATAAATGTGTTTGTCACTTCATCTTCTTGCAAAATCTAGGATGGTGAAGACTGAACAGAAGTACTAGTACAGAGATGCTAATGGACTTCCATTGTTCCCTCTCACATTTTGTCTAATTACACAACTCCCTTTAATGCAGACTATCACAGATTCTTTTGACACACCTATCACAGACCTAGTTATATAACACTACTTTTGTCTCAGACATCAACTGCTGAAAGAAATCAAACATCAAATACAGCTTTTATGGGTATGCCTGTGGAAGGGAATGCTGCAGTAATATATACAAATATATCAGAGGGTACTGATAGACATACAAGCATCTGAATATTCAAGTGTTCTACAATGTTACATCATGTTGACTGGCAAACAGTTACTCAAGGCTTCAGCAGCATGGTGCCTCTGAAGTGCTGGTACTTATCTGCCAGCCGACATGACATCACATCCTTCTGTAACAAAGTTCTAACAGTTTGGTACCTCCTAACTGCCTTATCCTACTTGATACTAAATAACCCATCCTGCATCAAAATATGAACCAGATAATGAACGAAACAGATGTAAGTGTTCACTCAGCACAACCAACCCTCCTTCCTCGTACCTGTTCTATGCATTACTGGATGCTGCCTGTACATTCTGCGGGGCAGACATGACTGGTCAAAGCAATAAATTCACCTATCTTCCTGCTATAGTTCTTTATTACGTACCATGAATTATCACATCCAAAATCACCGAGATATTTATGTGTACAGAATTGGCTAGTTTACTTTCTTATCTTGTATTTAATAATGCACTAAAATAAATTACAGACTTTAGTGTGCGGTAAACAGTTTCTTGTCTTGTTACGGCAACAAAGTGGGTAAAAGTGATTAAATGCTCCAAAACCATATAACCTTATCCAACCTCCTTGCATTAGATGGGTTAAATCATGAATACTATAAAACGAAGTCCCACTTTGAGACCTACATGTTGCTCAAGCACCTGAATGACAGAACAGTTCTCTATATATATGTGGTTTCCCACAGCAGTTTACTTCATTATACACAAGGAATAAACTTCTCATCTGACCGTCACATTGCCAATAAGCATTAATGGCAAGGTCGGAGGGCATTCACTTACATGCAGTACATATATTGTCATTAAAGAATTTCATGGGTTCCCACAAATTACTTATGTCCACTTAAGATAAACAGTAATCTAAAATCAGTTGCAAATACCAGCAGAATGGAACAAATGACCTAAACAGCACTGAATTCAGGTACTGGGTAAGGTATCACGGAAAAACTAACTTCCAGCACAGCATTACTTCTTTGGAAAGTGTCTAGGCTTCGCTTGTTTTTCCTTCTTGTAACAGCCAACATTCAGATGAAAAAGAGTATGAACCACTGGTGGAATGATACTGACAGTGGGAAACCAAAGGACTAAAAGTAAAACCCGTCACATGGCCACTTTGTCCACCGTAACTGAACCTGGGCCACCACAAGAGGCCCGTCACTGACTGGGTTGAAAGTTATGAAAGAAAAGGACTGAATGAAAACAGTCTGAGGACTGGCTCCTGTGATTACGAAAACAACTCACACTGACAAAAAACGAGAGACAACTTCAAAATAAATATGAAATTCTATCAAGTAAAAAATTTCATAAATCACCCAGCTCACATCATAAAAATACCAAATGCACTTTGTTTTCCATAACAATATGCTTAATTTTTGCAACAAGATAATTCCACTATATTATCAAAGTATGTCCAAATCAGTATTAGAAAAATACATAAATTAAACCAACATGTGTGTGTCACATCCTCTGTAAAGTTGCTTCAAATGAAAGGGAACATTTCATTATGTTTGTGTCTAAAATAACACATATGATTCACACCTGCACAGAAAGTCTGTTATGGATATCGTCCAAGAACTATGCACTGGATCTGGCGGGGAGTAACAAGTGTTACCTATTTTTACTGAGACATAGCATACCTTGATTTGTTACCTAACTCGTGGTAAAGTTTATTGCACTCAGAATGAAATACCTACCACTCTTGATGAACTGAATGCATCAACTGTACAATGTACTATGATACTGCCTACTATGAAAACAGAAAACAATATAGTGTAGTTGGTACAGGGTCCAAGCTTCAGACTGGACAACCAAGGAATTAAAGTTCCATTTCAAGCATGGACACAAGGTTTTAAAGTGCCCAAACTTACAGCGGGACTCACCCAGCCTTCTATTCAGTGGGTTCCAGGGGCACTTTATATACATATATATATATATATAAACAAGCCAGGACATGAAGTTACACTTTTATCTAGTGCCAAGGTTAAGAAAGAATGCAGCAAAACCTCTCACCTCTTGAATTCTTCATAGCGTGTACAGGAACAACTTTAGTTTTACCTTTTTATTGTGAAAATGTGTTACTAGTACTTGGAAAACAAATGCGTGTATGCTGCAACAGTATTAAAAAAATATATTACTATACATGTGGCACTATTAGAAGGTACATTAAGTTGAACCACTGTCTGCTAAGACAGACCCAAACGCAAATCCTGTTTATACTCAGTCCATTCTAAATATATATGCAGTCAACCAAAATTCAGCATGTAGTTTACACACAAACTACATTCTGTGTCTGTTTGCAGAGACTGGAGGCATTCAGAGCCCCTTGGAACCCCCACATGATTAAGGGCTCAGTTCTGAGGTCCAAGAACACATGAAGTAGTCAGTTACAGCAAATGGCACAGGGAAGTGTGAAAATGCTAGTAAGCAGGAGCACTTACAAATCATTATTCACTTCTACCCACGGCAAGGCTCTCCACACTTCATTCTGGGTTGGTTTGTTATGAACAAAAAGCTCAGGAAGCCCGATAACCTCAAAAATTAACGTCAAATAAACTGCTCCCTGTAATCACAAACGCTGTTTAACCCTTTAAATGCTGAATTAAATCCCATCTGCCATTTGCTGGCATTATTAGGAGCTCACCATATTCTCCACATTAGCAGAATAAGGGTTAACAAAACATTACATTTGATATTTGCTTGGTTAATGTTTAATTTATATTTTGTCACCAGCATGTGTCTTATACACCTCCAATGGCATTACAAGTTTGAAAACCACTGCTTTTGAATTTCTCTCTTACCTGGTATGCTATGAAGATTAAATACTTAACCTTCAAATCCTGTCACATCCATAGCCATGTAAAATATTAAACAACCATGATTGTTCTGACTCTTGTATATGTACACACATATACACACACACACACACATATGCGCGCGCCAAAAAAAAGCGCATACATTTCTTGACCTCAAACCTGCACAAGTTTATCATGAAATTGATTGCACCCTTGGGATGACATTATCAGTCATTCTGAATTCCATAAAAATATGGTCATGTACACTTGAGAAGAGCAAAATGCAATGTAGGCATCCACAATGTATTAAGCCCATATGAATGTTGTATTGAGCAGCTATGTCACTGTTGGCCGAAATGTCTATTTACACTCCTCTGTTGCGCAGGTCTTTCACCTAGAATTGGGTAAGAGATGCAAAATATAATGTAAAGGACAAGTTTCAATTATGTTATAATGAAATAATGCACACAAAGAATGCCCCTTAGACAAACTAAAGACAAAAACTTTCAGTTATCTGGCTTATGGCAAAAGAAATATAGGACACATTAGGAGCAGTGATGGAGAAGGGCAAGAGGAAGATAAGGAGATGAATACAAAGAACAGAAGACAAGTTAGAAAATGTATGTAGAGTGAAATATTTCTGGTACATTCACATAAACTCAGCACCCACATGAACAAGGTAACAATGGGTATCCATAAAAACACTGGTAACCTCAGCAAACAAAGTAGTAATAAAGGAACACATGTCTCCATGCAAAGTTTCTTGTTATTTCTATGTGCTTTAACCAAAATTTGAATGCATATACCAATTTTAGTAGAAGTTCCCAATATCAACTTTCACAACAACCCATCTGGTGGGAGCCAAGTTGTTCACATACAGACATCAAAACAATAAAAGAGAATGAACAAATGGATCAGCATGATGTTTTGAACTGAAAACTGGTAACTGACTTCAGCTATGCATTAACCATGTATCATGCCTCCACCATTATTTATGGATATTTCTCCTGTTACAGTACAATTTTACTATTTGAACTAAAAATTCTGGCATTGACATGTTGCCAATGACATACCTTGTATATGCGAACCAGCCAATGTTCTGTTGTATAAGCCTCTTCTAGAACATCTAGCTCAAAATCCTTATTGCCAATCTCAGCACTGCGAACTCGATCATAACCAGGTGGTTTTCCTGTCATGTAACAAACATTTACCACTTCAAAACCAGTGTGACTTGTATGGAACAAGACAAATTTTTCTCTTTCCCATTAACACTAGCAGCTTTTACCTCCTTTCTGGTGATGACTGATCACACATAAGTTTTACTATATATTATAGCATATATACAGTGTTTGCTCTTGGGGAGGTGATACTTGTTCCACTGACAGATGTAAAGACAACAGGACACACATAACTACGTGAGACACTGTTGCTGACCATCCCCCTTTTCAATGATATTAAAATATCTCCCAGATAGAAGCTGAAACTGTGGAATTAAAAATACATTCAAAATTCTTCTAAATTTCAGAACTGCATGTATCTCATAGAAATCAGGTTTTGAAAATTTGTCTCTGTCATGCCATGATCCTTTGTGGTTAAAACTGCAAGTCTCAGTTCAGAATAGACTGGTATAAGGATGGATTTGAACAAAGCTTCGTATGAGGATGAAATTGGGATGCCTCCTACAGCCAAACAGGTTACACCAACAATGTGATACAAGAAGAAATTTGGAAACAATTTACCAGAAGAAAATAAAATATAAGATGCAGATTTACATAGGATAATGACATTATTACGCATATGTAAATTAATGTGACATAGTATCCTACAATCCCGTGATAAATGGGACCCAGTCACCACAGCATGGCACATCCTCAGGTTGCGGATGGAGGAACGGCCTCCAATATGGAGGGTAGCTGTGAATATACTGAATAAGCAGCAGCAGACAGCTAACAAGGGGTGGTGCTCCAGCTTGTGGGTTGGGCAAGGTGCTAACAACTCCTCAATGTAAAAACGTATCTTGTCATGAAACACTCCTACAGTAAACCTCGGATCCGGGCTGATACTTTGGTACAACCTAAGCAACGAAAAAGGGACGTGAGATTTGGTACATGGAATGTTAGGAGCCTGTACAGGGCAGCAGCCAGAGAATTAGCATGATAGAAATTAGATTTAGTGGGTGTGCAGGAGGTTAGGTGGGACAAAGGGGGACGCAGTAAGAGCAGAGGATTATAATTCTTTTCATCAATTGGGAATAGGATTTTTTGTATATCACAGAATAGTATCAGCAGGTGACAGCAGAGTTTGTTAGCGACAGGCTGTCATATATAGTTCTGAGAGGATGCTGGTGTAAAATCATTGTTCTGAATGTGCATGCACCAAGTGAGGTGAAATGTGATGATTCAAAAGATAGCTTTTATGAGGAATTAGAGCAGGTTTTTTATCATTTTCCTAGCTACCATATGAAAATTCTATTAGGAGATTTTAATACAAAAGTGGGGAGGGAGAGTATTTTTAAACCAACAATTGGTAATGACAATCTACATCAGGTAGTAATGATAATGGTGTTGGATTAGTAAACTTTGCCACATTATAATATCTAGTTGTCAAGAGCATGATGTTCCTTCACCGAAACATTCAAAAGTACACCTGGACCTCTCCTGATGGGAAGACTCACAACCAGACTGATCACATATTGATAGACAGGAGATGACATTCGAGTATGCTTGATGTACGAAGTTTCAGGGGAGCTGCCCATGATACTGATCACTACCTGGTGGTTGCAAAAGTTAGGGAAAGATTGGAAGTAAACAAGCAGCACAGAAGTTTGATGGGGAAAGATTTAATCCAAGGAAACTAAATGAGCTGGAGATTACCAAAAGGTCTGCAGCTTGGGAAAACTTAAGTGATGGTGAGGACATGTCTGCATGAATTGAAGCAGCATAAACCATACTTTGATGAATATTGTTTAGGTTTTTTAGATCAAAGGAAACAGGCTAAAATACAGTTGGTACAGGATCCAAGCCAAAGTAATGTAGATAATCTAAACAAGGCAAGGTAAGAAGTGAAGCTAACAGACATTTTGGGATTTCAGGCTGAGGGGGGGAGGGAGGAGCCATATCTAAAAGCTAAAATTGAGGAAACTGAAACTAAAGTAAGATACAAAAAATATTAGGGAATGTATAGGGGCATAAATGACTTTAAGTTGGGTTAACAACCTAGAACTAATATATTAAAAGATGAGAAGGATGAATTGGTTGCAGACTCCCACAGTATTTTAGCTAGGCAGAGGAACAATTTTTCTCAGCTATTGAATACACATGGACTTAAATATTAGGCAGGCAGAACTACACACAGCAGAACCACCAGTGTCGGAGCCAAATACCTTTGAGGATGAGCTGGCTATTGAAAAGCTAAAAGTCACAAATCACCAGGTAGGGATCAAATCCCAGCAGAATTAAGGCAGAGCGTAGAACAATTTGCTGTTAGATCCATAAACTTATTATTTCTATTTGGAATAATAAGGAGGAATTGCCTGAGGAGTGAAGGAGTCAATCATTAACCTATCTACAAGAAGGGCAATAAAACGGATTGTAGTAATTATATGGGCATATCAATTTTGCCAACTATGTACAAATTTTATCCAACATCCTGCTGTCAAAGTTAACTCCATATGAAGAGAAAATTATTGGGGATAATCAACATGGATTTCGACACTACAGGTCAACTAAGGATCATATATTCAGCATTCGTCAAATACTTGAGAAAAAATGGGAATACAATGAAGCAGTGCATCAGGTATTTATAAACTTCAAGAAAGCTTATGATTCAGTTAGGAGGGATATCTTGTATAATATTCTCATTTAGTTTGGTATCCCCATGAAACTGGAGATGCTAATAAAAATGCGTGTGACTGAAACGTTTTCGTATAGCAGAGTCCGAGTAGACAAGAATTTGTCTTACATGTTTCCTATCAGGAATGGTTTGAAATAAGGAGATGCACTATCACCATTGTTTTTCAACTCTGCTTTAGAGCATGCCATTAGGAGGGTTCAGGTAAACCAGGATGGTTTGAAATTACATGGTACACATCAGCTTCTGGTTTATGCTGATGATGTTAATATACTGGGAGGAAGCATACATACTCTAAAGGAAAATGCAGAAACTTTGGTAGTGTCTAGTAAGAAGAGTGGAACAGAAGTAAATACTGATAAAACTAAGTACATGGTCATGCTCGAGATCAGAATCCAGGATGAAGTCATAGTTTAAGGAATGATAATTGTTCCTTTCAAAGGGTGGAACATTTCAAACATTTGGGAACAACCTTAACAAATCAAAATTCTCTTCAGGAAGAAATTAAGAGCAGACTGAAGTCAGAGAATGCTTGCTATCAATTGGTGTAGAATCTTTCGTCTTCCAGTTTGCTACCCAAAAATTTAAAGATTAAGATATACAGGACTATAATTTTGCCTGTCGTTTTGTGTGGGTGTGAAACTTGGTCGCTCATGCTGAGGGAGTAACCTAGGCTGAGGGTGTTTGAGAACAGGGTGCTGAGGAGTACATTTGGGCCTAAGTGGGACGAGGTAACAAGGGAGTGGATAAAACTACATAATGAGGAGCTTAATGATCCGTACTCCTCACCCAATATTTTTCAGGTGATAACATTGAGAAGAATGAGATGGGCGGGGCATGTAGCACATATAGGGGGAGAGGAGAGGTGTATACAGGGTTTTGGTGGGAAAACCTGAGGAAAAGAGACCACTTGGGAGACCCAGGCATAGATGGGAGGATAATATTAAGATGGATCTTCAGAAAATGGGACGTGAAGTATGGACTGGATCAAGCTGGATCGGGATAGGGACAGGTGGAGGACATTTGTGAATGCGGTCATGAACCTGCAGGTTCCATAAAATACAGTGAATTTCTTGACTTACTGAGAACCAGTTAGCTTCTCAAGAAGGACCCTGCTCTGTATAGTAATTAAGTAAGTATCCGACAATCTTCATTCCAAGACTTTAACCCACCTCCTTCAGTATAGACTTGCCCAAAACGATAATAACACATTTTATACATGAGACAGTTGAGGAGTGTTGGTGAACCCTCTTTGTCTACACGGAACTCCCCAGAAGGAGAGTAGTAATCCCACTCCTTGATGTGGCTTCCTCGGTCTGTGCTGCCACCAATTCGAACCATCCACAAGAACTTATTGATATCTGCAAAAATGCATAATAGGAAGAAAAAGATAAACACTCACTAAAATTATATATTAGAAATGTCAACCAATCAACATAAACAGAAAATACTAGAAGTATGCATGCAGCATCCAACATCCCAGCATTTATTCTATATATTAAAAAAAAAAAAAAGTTCTACAAAGAATTTAAATACACAAGTATTCAAACTTTATTTTTACTTTGAGGGCAAAGAAATATCACTTCATAAATTTCAGGTTCTCATGATCAGCCATCTACTTGTTCAATGCCTTGCACTAACTTATTCATACTGCATGCCAGCCAGCCACACAGCCAGCTCAAGGAATTTTTGTGGTCTCTGTAGCATACATAGTGGTTGATGAAGGTGTATGGTTTAGGAGAAACAGTTTTCTAGATTTCAGCTACTAGATGGCAAAAGCATACATTCAGTGCAACAGAAATTTGTGCTACATTCCAATACTACATCAGGTCTGAACCAGTCCAACAAATTACAGCATGGGGCAATATGTAATGTTGGATGTTGTCTGACAAATGAACACAAAGGCTAGTGGTTGAATTTAAAGTTATCAGACAGTTACTCTAAAAGAACCTGAGGCTGCATCTGGTCAATCAACTATCTGATCACGCAACTGCCATCAAACTGCTAATTAAACATGATGTACCCATTAATCAGCCAATTACTTGCTTTAACATATGGCAGTCATCAACTGGTCAATCTGCTTGAATTTAAGCATGCCACTTACTGGCCAATCCAGTGTTTTAAATATGTGGCTGTCATTTCAAAATATCCATTTGCTCCAACTTGAGACTGCCATTGTCACCAATCTACAATGTTATAATTCTATCTGCTGCTTGATTTTGGTTTCCCAATAACCACATGATCTACAGCTTGGCCTAGAGACTCATAACTCAGTCTGGTACTTGAACTTAAGACTGTCACTAATCAATCATCTGCTTGAACTTTAGAATGCAACTATCAGCCACTGTATGTACTTGAGCATGAGATCATCAGTCAATCTACTGCCTAAACTTCAGACTGACATTATCATCTAGTCTTGTTGTTCTTGCTGGTATCATCATAATAACAGACCATTTCAAAAACCCATTCCCCATCAACATTAACATATATTTTCAGCCTCACATATACAAAATACCATAAAATTATACAAACTGGAATGCAAGTAAAAAATAGATAAGAGGCTCACTGGCCATAAGGCTCCTAAGTAGTAATGTACATTACACACAGCCCAGCTGTTACCACCAACTAACACTAGCCATCCAATCACTTTTGACTAGTGTTGAATTAAGCAGTTTCAAAATTCACAAAAGAAGTTGAGGTCTGGTTGTAACAATGGCTCCCATGAAGTACACTGTGACGAGAACTGAACATCAACATCATTTTCATTTTGAATGCAGAATGCTGAAAACCAAAAAAGTTAGGTCAGTATTCTTACTACACAAGCAGCTATAAGATTTCATACCATCAGAGGAATAACCAGTAAGTCCACCAAAAATAACAAGAACATAATCAACATCCAACTCGCGCATGATTTCATATGCACGATCTTCAGATGATGCCATGGCCTGGCCAACTCTTGAAATATGTGTGTTGTTCCAAGTGTTATTGTCTACAAGGATTGTTCGATTTGCCATCGCTGTTATCTGGTAACCATAATCCCACCAAGACATAACCCTTGCATCCTGAAACAAAAGAACACAATACAGGTAATGAGAAAACAAGACAAAACTGTGAGCTGAATACTGGAGAAACTATTGTGGCAAAAATAAATCTGCATATTATCCATAAATCCAGTGCGCAAGGCTGACAACCTTACCACCATCCTGTGCCATTGTCATGAAATCTGGGAACCTTAACTTCCTGGAACCCTCTGGGCCACTCCAGGCCTGTAATGGGACTGTTTTACCTTTATATTATCCATAAATACTGTGTGACAATCTTGAACAAAGTCTGACAACCACACACAGCCTCTTGTCATCACAACCTCCTCATAAAACTTCACCTGTCTAAAGAAAGAATGCAAAGAAAGTATGGAAGCGGATAAACCGTTTCTATACATTACCATTGGTCTTGCGGAAAAGATGACTTAATAATACACGACTAACATTTATGCACATACAAGAAAAAGAAGAAAAAAAAATGGTGCACTCAATCAAATAATGTAGGTTCAAGTTCACAATCATTTATAATATGGCCCTGAATGATTTGTACAGGTTATGTTTAGTGAATGTAATACATGCAATACCACTTGGTAAGATTAACTGCATAGTAGTGAATGTGCATCATACAAAGTTCAACAGATGCCAAATATAAATTAGTTTTCATCTGCAACTTCACAAACACAAATACCCAATCTTGAGTCTGGATAAAATATTCTTACTGAGTTAAAAGACTTAGAGGGTTTTCCTTGCTACTGTATTCTCTCCTACCTCTGGAGTGTTCATTCTTAGCCAGTAATAAGCCTCCCTGAAGTCATCAAAGATGATACGAGAACCATCATGTGATCGTGCTGACAACACAATGCTAGGGCTGCTGTAAGCTTCTGATGTGACCCATGTGCAATGAAAAGTATAGGACAGCAGTAAGAAGCACATCACACCAACGAACACTGTTGCAATCTGCAACCCACATCCGATGACTGGTAAAACAAAGGTCAATTCAAAGACTGTTTCGCATAAGAAGCCTAACACATAGCAGTAATAAATTGTGAAATGTGCTCCATATAACATTTCTGGCATAACCAGTCTCTAGATTTTCAACATGTGAATGCTAACCTTTGATGCTTCCTTATACAACTACTACAAAACAGTGACAAATGCATCTCAAAATTAATAAATTTATCCAATATTTCTGCATTACACATTATCAAAACACTACGTGATTAATGTAATTTATTTATGTAATATCTTTCAAATGCAATATAATGCATGAGCTCCGTTCAGCAGAGTCCTTCTTGAGAAGTTAACAGACCCTCAACCAGTCAAAAAATCCCCTGCACCTTGTGAAACCCTTCAAGATGAGACCCACACACTGTCCTGAAAACTTCAGGAACCAAATACCCTCTGAGATGGCATTATGCCCCCATAACTGACACCTAACCCAAAGGTTGATTACCATGTTAAGGAAAGCACACCATCTGTGGCCTAAGGTAAATAATTCCAGCCCACATCATCCTATTCTGTATATTGAAGATCTATTTTAATATTATCCTCCCTCATTGGCCTAGGTTTTCCAAGGTCTTTTTCTGTCAGGTTTCACCATAAAACCCCCACATGCATTCCTCTTTTTTCCCACATGTGCCACACAGTGTCAGATATACAATGTCCTGCTGTACGATACTTGTACCATTACTTGCTGAATATCCTTATACGTTAGGCAAAAAATGTAATATAAATCTACAGTTCATAACATCATCTTGTAACACACAACTACTCACAGTCATTTGTATCAACAGACACTAACATCAATCACTTACCTCACTTTTCATAACAAAATTACTCTCGAATTTCTTAGTTTTCTTATCCACATTCTTTGTTGCATCAACCTGTTTCATATACGTCACCAACATGGCTGACACAGCAATACCCGACAGGATACACATGACTGGAGCAAGCACAAGCATTAGACGCACCATCACACCCTATAAGCATGAAATACAATGCAATCAATTTGCGAGTTCATTTGTTGGGTTGCACTTTGACTCTTAACCATTACCTCCATTTTACCAATCTGGTGCGACTTCCACATAAAATAAATCAGTCACTCAGGTTTCATATGTTACGTGAATCATTTAGAGGTTATATCATAGACTGACTGAAAATTTCCTAACAGCATTCCTGCTTATAATATGTCACTGTCACACCTAAATATGAAAAATTACAATACTTCCAACAAATGCCATTTTTAACAGGAAGAACCTAAACTGTACCAAATGCTGCTGTGTAGCATAGGTCCCAGGTTTAATCCGCTACCCAGAAATCAGGTATCCTCAGTTTTATCATGATTACCTTGTCACTCCATATAAACTATGGGACACTGCCTAAAACAGAACACAACCCTTTCCAATTCATCACTCAAAAATCATCCTACCTAGTGAGAGGTGTTTATTAAATATAATCAACACATTTTACTGTACGATCCCTTCTTTTTTGGAAATCCTTTAGATAGGTTTATAAAAGAGATGGGAAACTGACGGTACAACGCGAAGGCACTAACCTTCTATGCCAAAGGTCTCAGACTTAATAGTAGTTCCAGCTGGTGTGAATCTCACCTACTGCAAACCTCTGAGGTAATCAACTATGTGAGGCAAGGTATTATGTTTCAGAGCCACATTAGGCAACGGGAACACTGCAGTACCATAATATATATATATATCTGTTTATCATGCAGGAACAATAACACAAAGCAGAGAGGTTATGAATTTAATGTGGTGTATACATTTCTCCTTTTACTGTGAATATCATAATGGATTCAGCAAAAACGATATATGTATACAGAATTCTTGCAGTAATGTCACTTCAATCCTCAGTTAATAAGAGGTTAACACATCTACTCCTGCATCTGGGGTTACCTGTTGTGCAGTGTTTTGTCAAGACCAGCACACTCAACAAGGCTGGGAAAAAATGTGTCATTACAAAACTAAAGAATTCTCTTTCAAAACACATTATGAGGGAACAGTTTCTATTTTGTTGCCAGACTCTGCATGTAGCTGCCTCATGTGATTTCCCGTACATATATAAATTTTTATGCTCTTCATTTCCCTACTATAAGAAAAAAGTCTGGCTGGGGCATAAGCCAACAGCAACTGTATACTCACAGCAAAGTAAATGCTGGTGACACCATACAGCACAAGAAATATGTTTGCATCAGACAACTTGGAGAAACAGAAGTACAATCCAGCTGGAAACAGGAACACTAAAATCTGGAGGTCAAAGTAGAATGACGACCAAGATGTAGGCTGATGTTCTGACACAGAAGCAATGATTGGAATGTGGTTCTTGGCATAGCTTGGATCCAAAAGGGAGTAGAAACGTCCAGTCCATGGAGAGATCTTCCCTGTTGTAACAACCACAACAAGTAATCACTTAACCTGCTTTGACATTTTTCATTCTTTCTTTAATGTTTAAAACAGAATGTATTACAGTTTTGGAATAGCCAATTCAACATAATTCTAGCTCATACAAAACATTAAAATAATAATACAAAAACACATAACAACTAACTTCACTGTCACCAACACTGCTTTATGTGCCATTCTGAAATGATACTATGCCAGTCTCCAATACAAAAATAAGGTCTATCATAGTCCACATTTTATATGTCTCCCCATCACTGTCACCTATGAAGACAAAGCAGTATACATCAGCCACATATGCAGAGACAAAAACATTTAAGGGTAGGATTACAAAAGTGCCACACCAATACTGTACATTCCATAAAAAAGTAACACAAAGTATGATTTAAATTTAATTTAACACAGTGTGAGAAACATTTTGATTAAACTGAATGCAGCCTTCTGGGCTGCAAGTCACGTCTGAAACCACAAAGTCGACTGTGGTCTTCAATTATTTGTGAGTTTATCCCACTGTCCATCATAACAATGAAAACCAAAATACATTATCACTTCTTTATAAAGTCTCTACTTTCCAAAGCCGTACTTAATAAAAGTGTAATACACCATACCCGTGAGTGTAAGAGCACCTCCTACAACTGCTGTAACGCTTGCTGTGGCAATCACCATCGCATGGAACAAAACTTCAAAATCCTTCTTGCTCATGCGACTACGAAGGTAGTCCACAAAGCTGTGCAGCTGACAGAGTCCAAATACACCTAGTGCCTGGCAACAGCCATCAAAATATATCACAAAATAAGGTGTGGTGGCACCCCGCCACATACCATCTATAATAATTATTTCAGTATAATTATTTTAGTACTTATTTCTTATTCCGGATATCAAATACAAAAGGCCATGAACAAGATATAAAATTGCCTCCAACCTACATTTTTCACCCTTGTCGCAAAACAGTGTTCCTGTATTCATTCTGCCTTCCCTGTCCACTATCCCAACTTTCATTTTGAGCACTCTTTAACCTCTAGACAAAGTTTCTAGGAGCTACCATTCTGTAGAACCACCAATGCCGCGCTCCAAAATTCCAGAATTTAATTTCCAAGAATCCACATCAAGCCAACCTGGTTCAGTGACAAACCACACATCAACTTACATGTAACCAACATAACAGCATGCTTTCTCAGTCTGACATTTAGTGTTGCTTCTAAGATGGCCACCTTAGCTCCTCACTCAGTGTCCGGTTGGGGAAAGATTCAAACACGCATTAGTTTCAGATATAAGAATCTGAATAAACTGATTCTAAGGTTTAAAGGCAGACTAATGGCAGTTTAGTACAGTTTGTGAATTAGTATCACCACTGAAGAGATGGCAGTCTGCAGTCCCTTTGCAATACTCACCAACATATGCTCAGAGCTCTGGACAGGCTGGAATCCAACAAAACTGATCTGCATTGATAAGATGGTACCCACACAATACAAGGTGCTGTATGCCACATAGATGCGGTGAGAGAACCGTCCTGTAGCCATAAGAGTCAGCACATGAAGTGGAATCAAGTTTATCAGAAACACATATCCACCCCATGAAGAAACCTACATGAAGAATAAACAGTATGAAACAACACACATTATTCAAATAGGCCTACCACTTCCATAAACTAAGTCACACAATAAACAAGCTGAAACTTAAATCTGACAGTAACTATGTATGTTCCATTCACATCGGTACATTGTTTCACCTTCAGTTTTAACATACAACACATTTACCAAAAGGCATCTATGAACATGCCATCATACAAGTAACATCTACATTGTCTGGGTAGTAACAAAAAGATCTTCAATTCATTCATTCATACATTCCTTTGGCGTGTGCAGAATGCAACAATTCCTTGCTGTTCTCAGGAGCTTCTTCCATTCATCTCTGTTATGTAATTTTTCCTCCCATCCTTCTCCACCAACTATCGTCCATTCTCTCTCACCTCATCTTGCCATCAATTTCTTGGTCTACCTCTCAATTTTGCTGTTCCCAAATTCATATATAATACTCTTTTGGGAATTCTATTTTCTTCCATTCTCTATATATGCCCAAACCAATGTAATCTATTTAACCTTGTGGTCTCTATTATAGTAGGTTTTCTAACTCTTGAACAAATTTCTTTATTGGTTAATATCCTCCAATTTTCTTTTTCATTGTCATATACTGGGCCTAAAATTCTTCTAGTCACTTTCCTTTCAAAAATGTTCAATTGCTTTCTATCTCTCTTTGTTAGTGTCCAAGTTTCTGATGCATATGTTAAGGTCTGGTTTATTATTGTGTTCTTTAGTCTTAATTTTAGTTTCTTTGGTGTGTTCTTATTTTTTAAAAATTTTTGTAGCATAAAATGTTTTTTGTTAGCATTGTTTATTCTTTCTTGCAAGTCTATTTGGTTACTGCTACCTTCAATAAGTATAACTCCTAAATATTTAAAATTTTCCACTCTTTCAAATTTGTAATTTTTTTTTAATGTCCTATTTTATTTTTCTTTAAACTGTTTTTCCTTTCCACTATCATATACTATCTTTTCTTGGTTTATCTGTAGTCCAAACTTTCTGGCAATGTTTTCCATTTCTACAAAAAGTTTTCTTATTTCCATTTCATTTTTTCCAATTAACCCTTTGGCGCTGGAATTAAATTCCCCCTCCCCCCCCCCATCCACTTTAATGGCCTTTCGGCCACTTAAAGGGCTCAATGCACGACATATATATATATATATATATATATATATATATATATATATTGTTTGGTGCCAAAGGGTTAATGTAATTTCATCTGC
>Ga0131853_10003678_pt1 | contig 27575 bp, 26 predicted proteins | sample TergutLab28metaG_FD_92764 | JGI IMG/M metagenome (GOLD analysis project Ga0131853, IMG submission 92764) | Labiotermes labralis P1 segment gut microbial communities from Petit-Saut dam, French Guiana - Lab288 P1 (version 2) (version 2) | ecosystem: Host-associated > Arthropoda: Insects >...
GAGTTCTTTTTTTTTTTGTTGTTGTGTTTTGGGTTTGGTTTTATTTTGGGAGGGACAGGGTGGTTTATCCAAAACAAAGAAAAAAGAAGGAATGACGATGGGGGGGGGGGGGGGGGACGGTTCGAAGGAGAAGCCAGGCAAAGAGTCAGCTGTTAACAGTTTAATGCAGTCCGTGAGGTGGGTTTCGTTGTACAGTGCGTTGTGTGCGCTTTGTGTAGCGATTTGGGCCGGTTAGAATGGACGCGATTATTTCGTGTTTTCTTTGAGTATCATTAGAATGTGTATGTTCCGTCCTGATTGCTGCGTAGGCCGATATAGTCATTGAATCGCGTATTGTTACTTTGTAAAAATATAGAATAACTTGCGCACAAGATAAGTAATTTGCTGTAGGCTGGAGGGTGTGCCTTGAGATAAGAAGTGTGTGTGGCGATAGTGGGCTACGTGTTGGCATATTTCTCACTACTCAGCTATTGCTAAAGATTACACGTTTACTGATATTTCGGTTACGTCGAAGATCAGCGTGGTTTTGTGTAAATCGCATTGCAGTTCTTGTCCACCTGTGGTGCGCATATTTTCGCTTTCTTGGTGTTGAGTGGCATTGCAGTAGTAGTGACTGCACTGTAGTAAAGGTGTGGGATACGTCAAGGGAAGTGAAGGTGGAAGAGAAGCGACGTGGAAATAATTTCGATAAGTGAAACCCATGAAGCAGAACGGTGGTAGGAGGAAATGAATGCCATTTGACTTACCGTACGTGTGTCAGCAACGCAGTTAACGGTATAGAATCGCCGGTCGGCGAAGAAAGAGAAGCGGGCGCAAAACAGGAAGGAATGGAGGATACGGTTGAAGATCGTGCATTATGTCATTCTAGTACGGATGATTGCGGTGTTGAAACACCGGGTAAATTAGCTGCAAAACCGAATGGTATCTGTCTCGAAGGGGTCACCAGCAGCAGCTTGAATGGGGCCGTAACCACCAGCGGCGACACTTGGATGGCAGAAGAAACAGATGACTGCATTGTGGATTTTCTTGATAAAAGCAATAATCAGGTATATTTGCCCTTTGTCACGTCGTTGGGTACTTTTCTCAACGGATTTTTGAAGTAGAACTGGCATTCAGCTCTCCCTTATTATCTTGGAAAGAGTAACATAATCCATACTGAAAATTTGATGCCTTATTGGTGAAAAGATTTCAGCATGTATATGAAAATTTGTGAAAGTGGAGGGAAGGAGAGGTTACTATATCAGAGTGGTTGGTGCCTTTTACTTCATGCAAAAATAGGGACTGTTTAGGAATTTGTCATTTGAAATAATGCATCACTGACAGCCAAGGATAATATTATTTGATGGGTAACTGTGTCTGTTTGCCACCCAGAAAGTTTCATTATACTGTCAACAGTGGTGGACTAGTCCCATATCTTGGCCACAAGTCGCAGCCTGTGGTGATACTTATGCATTACTTGTGGTCCATTGCCACATTGCTTGACCAGTAACTTTTTGTTGCATTGTGACTTAGTATTTAAAATGCTGGCTATGGGCTGCATAGCCAGCATTTCATTCCCAACTCTTGGTTGGGAAGTAGGAGTAGAATTGTAAAATAGACATAAAGAATTATCTAGTGGCCTGCTGTAAATTTTGTTGATGATGTTTTAACTTTACAAAATCTATTAGCCATTTTATAGCATATAATTTTTGTTTAATTAAAGTGTTAAATTTCTTGAGTATTAGAACTCAGTAGAAAGAAAGTTATGCATTTCTTCTGTCCTGACTTGGGCATGTCCAAAACAGAGAGTATCCAGTACATCCGAATTTTAACATATTTTGACTGGGAAACATATAATGAGTAGTTCACATATTAAAGTGGGATTCTGTATTGATAATAACCAGTAATTTTATGTGTGAATGGTGGTTTTTCTTGAATGGTGGATGAAGTTTTGTATGAACCTGGAAAAAGGGAGACTTGGAAATGGTGAATAATAGTTTTATTCTTTACAAAGAATGTTTAGCACAGCCAGCGTAGTGCCTAAGCTGTGCTGCATGATCAGGAATTTGATTCTCATTAGGGAAAAGAGTTTTCTTTCTGTCCCTCTCTCCCTCCACATTATCCAGGCTGACTCTGGTCCCACCAAGCCTGCTGCTGAATGGATACTGTTGTTGTTTCCCTTGGAGGTAAGTGGCTGGGGCACAGAGGGACCACTCACCTCAATCTCATGTTAAGGTTAAGGAACTATATGTCTCATCCCATTATATGCCGAAATGTTGTAGACAGGGACAGGATTACAATGCTAATTAGTCTTTCCTTACAATTTTTCATGCTAGTCAGTGGAAGAATTCCTTAGTTGCACATTCTGGCTAAGCTCTTCCACATGACACTATTACTCAAAAAGCTGCTGTTAGGTAAAGTTATGAAGAACTGTGTAAGTACAGTGATAGTGTAATGAAAGGGCTTACATGTATATCAGTCTTTTATCTTTTTCCACTTCATCACGTGCAATACTGTCGCTATCCTTTTATCAAGCGACTTGTAAGTTATCAGGGTTTCTGTATACTTATCTTGAATTCCACAGTGTGTTTGAAGAAAGGTATTTTGGTGGATAGTGTAAGAAAAATATTGAAATTTAAGTTTCCAAACCTGTGTTTTTTTCATGCCATTCATTTGCTGCAGACACTGGGAAATGTAATATTTAAATAAATAATTACATGTTACAATATGTTAGTGTATTATTGTGCTTTTGCTTCTGTGTCTACAGATATATATTCTGACTGAAAGAAGGAGTTGGTTCTTATGTAAAAATAATTTTTATCTACTGTTTTTGACTCATACTAATCCTGAAATTATTCCCTCATAATGTAAATGAGTGGTTGCTTTTATACTCACATTTACTCCCAGTGGATTGTTTGGTCAGGCAATGTTAATGTGCTTGGTGGTCATTAAGGTAACATTTCACATTGACTGTTTCTGTGTGGGATATACTGCATTCAGTAATTAACTTAGGCTTCTTACAAGGCATTCATTTGTAATGCAGACAGTAATCGATAAGCTTTTGAGGAAACAGCAGACTGGTCCTTTTAAAAAGAGAAAAGAAAAATCAGTAATTATTCTGTACCTCATTCTGGATTGGACTTTTTTGATTTTTGCATTGTTATTTACCTAGACAGCAGATGTATGACCATTGACAAAGCAGTTTATCATCACGTGCTAATGGCCGAGTTTCGCAGCAGATAACAAGCCTGTGAAATGAATCATGTGTTGATAAAATTTCAGGGTTACCGTAAGTTTCTTTGAATATGTTCGGAAGGCACTTAAGTCAAATTCTTATAGTCTGTTGATTTCAAGAGCTGTTGGTTTGTGCTCCACATGCATGTTGAGTTCTGTTTCATTTTTGTTGGGTTCTACTAAAACTCTCATATTCTATGACGTTAACAGTGTTTTGTTTCTGACTGCATCCAGTTTCTTATGTAATCATTAGTGAGACTTTTCCCTAAAATTCTGACAATGGCATGTCACATTCTACATCAGTAGCTATATAGGATTGGTCCCTTCTCATCAGGCTGAAATTGTAAGACATACTTGGTTGGGTCCAATAGGCAAAGCTGTACTCAACTTCTTATGGGACCTAACTGAGCAGGTCTTGTATTTTAGCCGTAAGACAGGGACCAATTCTGTCCCTAGACTGTAGTATTTTGTTTTATTTTGAGCTGTCGAGACTTTTCACTTCAGAATTCAGGAAGCTACAGTGCATGGCTGACCGTTGCCTTCCTTACAGTACCAAGGTTTACATCATTCTTTATATGCCATCATGATATGGCAGTTACCCACAAGTATCCCTCTCTCTTCATAATTTCTTATTTTTGTGTAATTGTAGTCACATTGTGTTTACAGGCAGAGGCTCGACTAGCAGCAAGAAGACAAGCAAGAGCTGAAGCACGGGAAATCCGCATGCGGGAACTAGAGAGGCAGCAGAAGGAAATAGAGGAGAATGCTGACAGTGTGTATGATATGTACAGAGGTGAGGAGGAGGTTGTTATAAATTGAGGCGTGCTTATGGCCCGTATGATGTATACAAAGGCATGGAGTTTGTTAGAAATTATGAAGAATGCCAACATTGGGTGTATGTACAGAGGTGAGAAGCTTGTAATAAATTTTTATCAAGAGGAAATTCTGAACTTAAAAAGCCTGCTGTCCTTCATGTGTTGTCCATCTTGGTGAGGCTAAGAACTATGACATAACAATTATACAAATATATATATTACTAGCTGTTCAGCAATTACTTATAAGTCAATAAGATTGCTCTCTCCTGGCACCATGTTTCAAGCCTTATTGCTCATACTGTCTCTAAGGTATGGAACATAGTGAACTAGTTAGGTAATCCCATTGTTATATAAATAATTGTTTTGTGGGTGCTCATATACAGATTTTTTTCAATATAATGCAACTAAAAATCAGCAATTGTGCAATTTAATTTGCAGATGTGTGTCACATACGGATTTGAAAAAAATTATGGCAATATGAGCTTTTCAGAAGCCAAAATTCTGAGGTAATAGTTCAATTCCATGTATCAGATGTTACATAATTTAAACTTTTAAGGACTGAATTGGCTTAAAAACTACAGAGGTTATTTGAATTTGCTTAAAGAGGATAATATTTTTCTGTGTATAATTGTCAGTTTCAAACAAACTAGTGTTCATAGTATGCTGTTAATATTTTTGCAGATCCATCAAGTCGCTCCGCAAGAGTTGCTGCTACTGTCAGCAGCACGAGGAGCACTTCACTGGGCGGAACAAACAGTTATCAGTCAAGTCGCCGCAGTTCAGAGGATTCACTTGAGGAAGGCATTAGCCTCCGAGATGTGCGGGTCAGTGCTGCGTTTGTATATGAAGTGCCTGAGTTGATGGAATGATGGAATTGTGTCACTCAAGTGGTAGTCAGTAACACATACAAGCACTATAAAAATATTAATCTATAAATTTTTATTTTTAGTATTAACAACATTTCCTGCACATGCTGCAGATCTTTTCTCCACAGGAGGTGCCTCATGAATTAGAAAGTATGAAAGTGAGTGGTCATGTCAAAATTCAGATTTTAAACAACTTTTTGTTTGGAATATTTGGATTTTCTGGTATGTGATCAATCGAAGTTGGTAGTTACCAAAATTTTGGGGGAGCTTGCCGTCTCCATCCTCAGGGCCCAAGCTTTACCTGTTTTCAAGGTCTGAGTAGCAGGCTCCCCTGAGATGCCAATAACTATCTATCACTTGACACATTATCATATCCCAAAGACTTTAATATTCCTCAGCAGTTGGTAAAGGTAAAGCAGTCCCGTTACAGGCCTGGAGTGGCCCAGAGGGTTCCAGGAAGTTAGGGTTCACAGATTTCATGACAGCGGCACAGGATGATGGTAAGCTTGTCAGTCTTACGCACCGGCCGCCTTTACCCCCAGGAAATGCTCCTGGCGCTCATTTCTTTTAGAGGATAAGTCGACCCCAGGGCCATAGTGTGGTTGGAAGGATTTTATGTCAATAAAAAATTCCAATGACACCAGCTGGGATCAAACCAGCGACCTTCCGATTTGTAGCAGAGCACCTTAACCACTGTGCCACTGCGTTCCCCTCAGCAGTTGGTATAGTGACTTATTACGGGCTGGATACTCTGGGGTTCAAACCTTGGTGGGGGTGAGATTTCATGGATTCATCTAGACTGGCCCCAAGGCCCACCCATCCTGCTGTACGATGGATGATGGGTCTCTTTCTCGGGCATAAAATGGCTGGGGCACGGTGCTGACCACCCACCCTCTTCTAGTACTTGGGTTGAGTGTGGATAGTGCTTTGCCTCTGCCTGCTTGGCATGTGATGGAACAGCTGTGGCTTTACTCAGTATGATATTTGAAAAGTCAGTATTCATTGTGTTTTCCAAGAATGTAACCCTTGGGAATGTTGAGGGTTTATTGTAGTTCTTTATTTATATTTCTGAAATTGTAATTGTTACTGCAGCAAGAGCTGAAAGAGGTGGAAGAGAAGTTTCGGAAAGCGATGATACAGACCGCCCAACTGGACAATGAGAAGTCATCGCTCACATACCAGGTGGAACTGCTGAAAGATCGACTGGAGGATCTGGAGGAGGCTCATTCACAGCTACAAGTGTGTGGTGTTTCATTACTTTCATTTATACATTATGCCATTGTTTAACAGACAGTTCCAAGGAATTTTATTTCTTTTTGTGAAGAGTTTTCCTGGTTTTATATTACGCTTAACGTAAATATTTAGTAGACATTTTTGTAAGAGTGCAAAACTTCAGATTTCTAGAAATGACAGCAACTAACTTACTACATTCACATAAAGATACACACAAGGCTAATGAGTTTATTTGACTTTGCAGCGTGAGCACAGAGATAAATGTAGGGAGCATGACCAACTGAAGCGAGTGACTGCAAAACTGAAGGAAGATCTGCAGATTTACAAAGCTGAACTGGAAGAGAGAGATCGTCTCATACGGGTCAGTCTCTGTTGCCTGAAAGTGGAACAGATTTGTTTCACCATGTTTTGAAAACATGGTGCAGCATCTGTTTGCTTCTCTCAGTTTTTGATTCTTGCATGAGGTGGTGTTGGTACATCATCTGTGGTGGAATGGTTGGTGAATAATGAATTAGAAAGGATTTTTTGGTGGAAGTTGTTATGGTCTAATTGAGGTACTATCCCAGAATTTTCCAGAAGGCATTGAGGTTGTCAAAAAACCACTCTGGATGACTGCTGTACAGGCCAAGATTCAAAATGGGTTTCATTTGAAATAGAAATTAGTGCGTTACCGCCACACTAACCTGCACATTGTCAGTTTTGTACATTCTGGACATTGCATTGCTAGAATACAGGTGTTTGTTTGCAGGAGCACATATTTGAATGCTAATGTTCATATTGCCACCATTTCTTAGTAATAAAAACTAGAAACATCTCAGCACAATTGACAAGACAAGTATTCCCTGGCAGGAACTAGAAATTTCTGTAGCCCTTGTTAAAGATTCAAATGAAAGTTGGAAGACTTAAGTATTTACTGCCATTTTTAGTAAAAACTAATTTTTACATTGCTGTTAGAAGTACTGTACTGCTTGCTGGTGTAGACATACTTGTAACAGAATTAGAATAGTATTTGGGTTCGAGCCCTTCCGGGCCTGATGCACTTAGGCCTTAAAACAGGTCCTTTGCGCCCTGTTCCTTTACCAAAGTTCCAGATGGCCCCCATACTTAAATTAACAACATCCTCAGGTTCCAAAAAGAAGGAACCAAGATATACATGTTAAAAAAAAAAATCCTCAAAGTCCCTGGTAAGGGATCCCCACTCCATGTTCCCCCCAACAGGGTCTCTATGGAGAGAGATGCTCCTTCTCCAGAGCCAATGGTTTATTCATTCACTTATATCTGTCGGAGTTCCCAAAAAGGACCCCTCCCTCAAAATGTGGGGAAAACATATAGTCACCATCCACGGACCCCCACGTGGATGGAAGGCCTACATACAATGGGGTGCAGCTATCACCACCCCAGTGCCATGTAGCCTACAGCACAATACCTTCCACCTAGGCTTGGGTAGACCAGAGCCCCGTTAGCCAGCGTGTGTTGTAGTAACCCTCAACAGGGTATGCCCTCCACACCTGTTACCGCCTCCCACGTGACTCAGGGTAGAGTAGAGTACGAATTCACGTAACCCAGAGGTATGTACAAGGGGTTGGATTTGTGGGAGGCACTTGTAACAGAGGTACAGCAGATGTGGTATGAATGAGAGTAATTAAGATTCCGTTACATTTGGTTCTAAGAATTTTGTGAACACCTTCACCTGCCAATATAATTTTGAAAGAAATGACTGTATCACACAATAGTAAATGAAAGGATGCAGATTTAATACATGATGTCAGATAAATAAATATCAAAAGATAAATATGAAATGCAATGAAAGTTTGAAGATAGTTTCTGTGTACTGGTTGTGTGGTGACTGTTTTTGTGATACTTTTCAGTTACACATGGCTGATTTTATTCTTCTTTCTTCACCCTTTGTACGTCAGTGCCATACTCAAAGACTTTAAGTAACATTTTGTCAAATCCCTCATCTCCCTCATATCTTTTCTTCACACTGTTATTTTGAACCCCATGTTCCCAGAAAACTTTTCCATCACTTCTTTTCAATACTGGAGTGAAGCTGTCCTATCGGTTGGTGACGCTGTCTGCTCCCTGATCCGTTGGGCTGTCACCATTCCACATACCACCCATTGGCATATTTATGTACTGGCCTGTGTATAATCCCAAGATTCATTTATCCCAAAGGTGGCAACCTCAGCATTCACTAAAACATAAGGAAGTCTTTGCCTTTGTACATGACCTGGCCCCAAACCCACACTGCCAAAATATTTGGGAAAACCTTTGTATGGCTGGCCCCTTCACTATTGTAGTCTTCGGAGGATTTCATCCAGGTGTATCTTGAATGTGAATGCTCTTAGTTGTCTGAAACCATAATGAGACCCTTAATGTATGCAGTCTGACTTGTGTTTGGTTGAATGATTGCTGCTTCCTGTGTTAGGAACAAGGCCTTATGATAGTGGGAGATGATCAAGTATCCAGCGAAGAAGAGAACAGCGTTGCAGAGGATGGTCAAAGTAGCGTGCCTAGACAGACACCAAGGAGAGTGCTTGTGTCAGTTGAGTCTGCAGAACTTTTGGAAACTGCTGGAGGAGGCTCGTTAGGTAAATAGCATGTTAAGGAAGTTCATGTTGGACAGAGAAATATTGGTGCTTCTCAGGGTAATGCATCATTAAATTATTTTGCAAGATTGGAGGTTCTTGTGCCAGTACTAATGTAGATTCAAGTCTTATGAGATGTAATGCAATATACATTGGTGTGTAGGTATTGATGTTTCAGAAGGGCTTGCTGCCTCCATTTCAAGAACATGTGGACTACCCTGAAGATGGAAGCAGCAGAGTTCTGCAAACCATCTTTAACTGTTTTCCAGACTTCACAGCATCATATCCCAAAAGACTTAAATCCTCATTAAATTAGTGCTACAGAATATAGGAGTGGCTCACTACATACATAAAGTAGTGAGGTTATACATGTGTTTAAGTTAGGAATTGGTTTTTGGATCCTTAGAAATGAAATTGATTGAAATCGTGCCTTACCTTTATTGTCACTACCTCTTCCATTCCGTGTTTTTGCAGATGTCAGACTACGGAAGTTTGCTGAAGAAAAAAATGAGCTTCAGGATCAGATACGGCATCTAAAATTAGAACTGGAGGAGGAGAGAAGTAGACACAAATCAGACAGACAACGAGGGTCTAACAGTGTTAGTGTCAATGGGCCAGACACAGACCTGGTGGATATTCAGAGTGAGTTGAATGTCGTGTGGTGTTTACTGTGATTTTTGGAACAGCACAGGTATAAAAATGATATACTTTTTGTTTCATTATAGTCAGTATTATAATACAAATGGGGTTCTCATGCAGTCTTAGAGTAACGTTTGAATTGTTCTTGAATTGGGAACCATTTTGTTGACTGGAAATGTGTGGTAAAATTGATTACTCATTAGGTTTTGTAATATATCTCAGGCTATTGGGATGTTTTACTGTTGTAATTAAACAGGTTTGTGTGCCCATTAAATCTGAGCTAAGCCACAGGTATAGTAATATGATTGTGCTGTTTTGTTACGTATCTTTAATGAAAAGTGGTTTTTTTATTACCTGTCATCATTATTTGGATGGAATTCATCTTGAAGATTGATGTTGTTTCTTTATTTGAATAGGAGAAGCCAATAAGCAACTGGGGGACTACAAGTTTAAACTGCAGAAAGCAGAACAAGATGTGTCGACATTGCAGGCCAGTGTAAGTGCATTTTAGAAGCTAAAATTGACATATATTGTAATTGGAAGCACACATTTGCAAGTAGTTCCATTGTATTTATTTACCTGAATGTAGGTCATGCACATGTGAAGACTATGCTTTGAAAATCGAAAGGAAAAGCAGAAAAAAATAGCTGGCGCAACAACCATCATTAATGACTGTATTAAGAATTGTGAATTCTTTATTGAACACATATAACATTGCTTTATTTGAGAGAAACAAATGGCATTACTAGTGAAGTTGGCAGCTATGGGACCAATCGTAGTATCTTTTATGTACATATTTTTTTTGTGCTCAGTCATTTGTTACCAGATTGAGTTATGAGGCGAAAGGTGAAGTTCACCTTAAAACGGGCTATAGAGGTCCAGAGCAGGAATAGAGGATTAGCTCTATTCTTTCTTTAACCTTGGTGCTAGATGGGGATGGGTGTTCAACCCCACACCCCAGCTGCTTTTTACCCTGGAAAGGGACCCAGCATCCATTGTAGAGGAGGCTGGGTAGGTCCCATGGCCGGTATAGACGGGTGTGGACAATCTTGCCCACATTGGGGATTTGAACCCCAGACCATGTAGCCTGAGTTGCTGTACTCAGTATGCGATCCCGTTGCACACTGTTATGGCTGATCCTTTGTAAACGTTCAGAATTTCAGTTGTGTGTCGGTGGTTCCATTGGCAACCACGTGTTGGTTAATTGATGGAGTATGTGTTTCATTATCAACTTAGACATAGGCCCCATGCAGGTGTGGCTAAACATATGCATTGACTGTACAGAAACAGCAGTTTTTCCACCCATTCTGTACATGTTCTGTACTGTACATGTAGTTGATGTCAGAACTGACTTTGGATGTGCTGTAAGGTCTTGCAGAGCACACAAATGAAATACCACTGTCATTGCAGTTGGTCTACATCTCTGTGTGCACATAGTGCAGCCTATTATGTGCCTTAACATTGTCACAAACTATTGTTTGCAACTTACTGACCTCCTCTTGTGTGTGACGCAGGTCATAAAATTTGAATTATGTGGGTAAGGAAGATCCTGAAATTTTGTGTGTGTGACAGGGTTTAGTAATTGATTTGATGATACTGGGATGTTAAAGATTTGTTCTTGTATGGTCATATTCTGCTCTCCCAAAGAAAACTTCATCATCTTCCTAAAGGAAAAAGGTCCTTCAGTTACATCAGAATTTGCCATCTTGTCACGACAAACATGTGACAAGGCATTTCATGTCTGTATTTCAGTGACTTCAATGTGTGTGTTCAGAATATTACAGACATCTAATATGGAAGAAACAAAATCAATTTTCAAGCAGCTACTGCATGCGTATGATAAGTGTGTGTGTGTGTGTGTGTGTGTGTGTGTATAAGGGCATAAATTGGTAGTCTTTTCAGATGAGCATTGACTTATTTGGAAGAAATTTGTAAGTGGAGGAGACAAACTTTGCCAGTAGCAGAGAAGGAGCATTGATATCATGAAGCGTCTGCTAATGTATGGATTATGTTACACTGGAGATGAAAGAAGAATTATATATGTATGAAATAAATTATAAATTAATGTGTAATATGCATGTTATTAAGGGACATAATTTCTTAGAATCTGGTGTCAGTAGATGCATAATAAATTCTATGGAAACCCATGTCATTGAGAACACTTGCACACTTGTGAAGGGGGCCTATTAGTGTCACTATGGCCGCCTGTCTACTGTCATTGTGGCTTCACTGGACAGATTTACGTGATATTTGATATTGGGAGCTTTTGTGAAAATCTGTTGAGAAAATACAGATTTGTTTAAAATCAGTCAAAAATGTTGGACACCTTGCATGAAGACCTAAGCACATTTTGTCACCAGAGAAATTAAAAATCACATAAAAGCCCTCTCAGTTCAAGTTAGCTGTTGTTAAGCCATTAGGATAGCTGAAGAGGTATAAGTATTATGTAAATGTGCCACAGCATTGCATTATGTATATGTTGTTAATTTTGTTGTATAGAAAAATCACAGATGTCATGTTCTGTTATTGTAAGATTGTTTGGAAATATTGTGTGCTTTGTTATGACTCTGAATGAAACATATCTCTTGCTTTTCTTTTGTTCAGGTGGCACGCTTAGAAAGTCAAGTTATAAGATACAAATCTGCGTCAGAGACGGCAGAGAAGGTTGAAGACGAACTGAAAGTGGAAAAGAGAAAATTGCAGAGGGAGGTGAGGGCTTTTAATTTGTATTTTCGTACTGTAGATTGTTGCTTATTTAACATACATGCATAATTTAGTTTTTTTAGCAGCAGCTTACTCTGCAGGGCAACAGAACCACCACACAATGTCTGCTGAGATGGACCACTTAACATGTTGCATATTCAAGCTCTTTCATGTTCATAGTGGTGAAATGTGTATGCTACGTATATGCGTGCCGTTACAGGTTTTCTGTTCTGTGTTCTATTTGCAAACAGAAGGGCCTGCACCATTACTGTATCTGTGCGTTGGCATGAATTACCACTTACCTTGCTCCTTTGGGTAACCTTTGGAGAGAAATTCCTTGAACTCATCAAAATATGTCACTAGAAGCCATTTATCTTCCACACATTTTAATTTCTTGACATACCCAAGTGGTGGTTATGCAAATTTTTGAGGTGTGGTAACATTATTGTTAAATGTGTGGACCAAAAATGTTTTATGGTAACATATGTTTGAAGAGTGTGCAACTTTTGTTACTGTACTTTGTTTGTAGACGGTAAAGCAGTGTGTCAGCCGCCTGAAATCTGTATTTAGTATTTAATTTGAAGACAGTAACTAATGAAACTTTGGAGCTGGGCATGTGAAATTTTGTATGCAGGTAAATCATAAACATGTATACAATGTGCATTAAACATTTCTTTATTACAAACTTGGTGATGGTGTAGAATGTTGGGGTTATGCCTGACAGATTTAACATAGGCTGACTCTGTCAGCAGTTCATGCACAGAATGGGTTACTGACATGTGTAGTTATGACTTTGTAGTTCCAGCTAATGTCACCATATATTCAGGTAAATGTTAGTTTATGTAAGTACCAGGTATACTTGTACATTTGAAGGAAACCGGAAGTAAAATTTATGTTTACAAAATGCTAGAATCAGTTTATACTTCACTTATATGTGATGTATTCTGTCTTTCAAAGTAAACAATTTGTTTTTAGTTATCAGAAGTCCTGGATATCTTCAAATATAACTTTCAATAAGAAGGTTTATGACTGGCATGCTATGGCATGAAGGTTGTGTGTTACCATAATGAGGGCTCATGAGAGAAGACTGATATATCAACTGAAATGCATTTCATCATATAAATTAGTTTCTCTTGTGATTGAACAGTGTCTCGCAAAACATATTTTGGTTGATAGAAATTGATATCTGCTGTGAATTTACTGTGTAATGGCAGAGTAGCAAGTTTTTCAGAGTCGTCTCAAGCATCATGTGCGTATTTACAGTTGTGGTAGCTTGTCTGTTAAGTTCAAGTTTTGTTGTAGAGTTTTACTGCTTTTAAGTTGAAACCACATTTTACTCTCAGCAACTTTGAATTTAGATTAAATTTTGTTTGTTTATTTAATTTAAAGTTTGGTTTTTGTTTCAGTGTACATTACTCTGTTTGATGTAGTTTAACTATTCTTGTCATCATTACACTTGTTTTGGTGTGCACCTTATTTCCTTATAGCTTCATTCATGAAAGTAGATTGGTGGCTGTAGTGGTAGAGTGCATAGTAATATCTCAGTCTTCATTATTCTGTTCTTTTTGCTGTATGTATTTCTGCTAGGTGAAAATGTTAATGGAGCGGTTGACGGTAGCAGAGGCAACTAGAGAAGCTCTTCGGCAGCAATGTGATCGGTTAAAACATTCACTATACGGTCCGTTGTTTTGCCTGCCCTTATTCTTTGTTTCAAGTCAACTTGAACCAGTTCCATGTTCCAGGATGTGCTATGTAGTGGAACTAACATGTTCAAAGCATAGAACAAAGATTCCCAAACTTCTTTCACTGTGGAGTGTTTTTTTACGGAAGTGCATTGCCAGGACTCTATACACAAAACTCAAAATCATGCTTAGAAACTTTCTTACAAATCTGATTCTTTTTTAGCATTAAGTATTTTATTACTTACATTTTTTTGTGGTACTAGTGGCACAAGGGGGGGGAGCAGTGCCTGAAATATATGATCAGGTTTTATCTTACCTCCATATGATGTCAGCCTTTCAAGAATACCAGGAATGTTTGCTGCAAGCACATAATTCATAACAATAGGATTTATTTTTTTAATACAAATTATATATTCTGGCCATTAAGTTGTTTCTTCTTGTTGTTTTCAATTGACAGACATGGGTAGTATTCTGAAGGGACAATTTATGTGAACTCAAATCAGTTTTGTGTCATAAGTCTGCCAAAAAACTATCATCAGAATATTTTACTCAGACATTCAAGTTGTAATGCTTCCAAAGTTCTCTGTGTAAATTTCATGATGACCTTCATTTACGTATTGAAATTACTGTTCTGTAAAGACTTCTTAGAGAGATGACACAGTAAACAGTAAGAGAGTCATTGTTGATAGATATGTGGTAACTTACTGTAAGGTGGTGCTTCACCACATTTGAGCCCAAAGGTTCAAGCAACTTTGTGAACTTCTCGAACAGGTTAGTCACAGACTAGACTATGATGATACTCAGCAGAGATGAATGCAAGATTATTGTAATATATATTAACTTTGACTTTGTGTTATGTTAATATTTGCAGTCAGCTTGTTATGTCCTTATTTAACAATTCCTAGGAGCATATTGAAATGTTGCCTGTGTATTTTATTTTGGAAACCAACACAGTAAAAATGAAGTATGCTTTTAATTACAGATTTACCACAGAATTCAGAATATTTCTTTAGTGTTCTTGGTTGGAGTTTAAAGGTTTCTTCATTTTTCGGTAGCATACTAACATCTGAGAGGCTGTTGGAGAGGCACTTTAATCAGGTTGGAACACTATTCTGTGGAGCAGTCTTCAATGAGGGAAGCTGATAGTTGGTGTGCTAGTCAAGAAATTCCTTGCCTTGCATGGAGCCTGAAGATTCATTACATGTTCACAGAAGCTCACATCTGGATCCTGTCCTGAGCCAGTTGGAACCTGTCTACGACCTTATGTTTTGTGCATTTTACTTATCTTCTCAGTCTGGCTAGATCTCCTAAGTGGTCTCTTTCTTCCCGTCAGGTTTCTTAACATAATTGTTTCACTGTAGGTTCTCCTCAAATATAATGGTGTATGATTATTTACGTCATTTGTTTTTGTAACAATTTTCTGCAGAAATATCATCAGGCAGAATACAAGTATACTTTAATCTGAAAGTGATTGTAACAGCAGTGTACGTTTTTCATAATTGAAATGGAAGTTCTTGGACACAGTGCAGTTTTAAAATGTGTTAATATAAATAAAAAAGTTAGAAATATCAATTTGAGTTTTTTTTTCATTGTCTCTTGTTGTTGTTGTTGTTGTTGTTATTGTTGCTGTGCTTGTTGTTGCTGCTAGTTTCTAAAGCCCACCCAGTACAGTTAAGTGCTTTGTATTGATCTCGGAGCAAACAACGGTTAGCTGCCAAAACAGCGTTAACTGATCAGGTTTTATAATTGAGATGGAGTGTGTTTACTCTGTGGTTTGTACAGAAGTTTTAAATAGACTCCAAATTATGGTCAGTTTTTAAATGGTTAATTGATGTCAATCGTATGTAGTGATGGTGGGAGTTTTTGTTTTTTGACTATTTGTTTTGTAGCAGTATGTTTTTTTTTATATATATTTTGCACAACCTACCATAAAAGTTTGTTATTGTTATTAAATTTTGGATTATTTTATATTCATTATTTAGCAGTTTCTGTATGGAGAGACAGTGACAATAAATGCTGTAAATATTCGGTAGGTAGTTGTATTTGACGAGAACAAGTAGTGAAACATATTTTACAACATGTTGCTGAAGTATGCCAATCCAAATGTAATTTAAATGCATTTCTTAATTATCCCATGCTAGCTAAATGTTGCACCCATTACATCCTTCCTGATTTGTTCACTGTTATATATTTGGTGAAGAGCACAAATTGTAAGGGTTCTTGTCTGCATTTTGCTCTGTACACCTATTACTTTGTCTGTAAGGTTTCAGATATTTCCCTTAGGACCTTGTTTCACCTACTTTGGGTCTGTGTACCTTTCTTTCACATCCATATAAGAGTGTCAAATCTCATGTTCTTTATAAACCTAAGTTGTGCATAAGACTGTGTCAAAGACAGAGGCCCTGTGTAACATTTTGTAAAATGCTAGTTTTTATTATTTGTAATCTGGGGGTTGTCTCCTCTTTCTGCAAATGAAAGATGCCCCATGTGTGGTGACAAGTAACCCACTTAATGTGGAGATGGACAAAATTTCTCTCTCGGCATGAAGTGTCTTTCTGCTGATGTGCCACTTTCGTACCAGGGAAGTTCAGGTCCTCCTTTTAAGCATTCCAAGTTAAAAAGAGGGATAAGGTCAGTACATGAGGCAGGGTAAGATGCAGTTGAAAAACGGAACAGGCATTTCACTCTCTGTGAGAATTTTGTTTTGTGAGGTGAGGTGATCTGCACTGAAGTGGAATTTAACTTAGTCCTACTTTGTCATGGTGGTTATTTTTAACTTGCATTCTGTATTAGTATGGAATGATGGGTGTGTGGTATCATCACATCCATTTGTTTGTAAACCCTGTTGCATTTGAACCAACGGGCAAACTCTACAGGAAGCTTGCTACAAATATACTGCTAGTGGCCCCTCCACCATTATAATTTTCAATTTCCTACAATTGGTAGTTGTAACATGGTGGCCATGTGGATATTTCAAGGTAGGAATGACCCTAATGTCACGTAATTAGGGTACTGAAATGCGTGGTAGTAGATTTATCGAAAAACAGGCTGATTTTTTTAAGGCAATGTACTTGTATAGTGTGAAGAACGTAATACCAGCCTTTTGCATTTTGTTGATGTGTAATGATCTCTGGAATTAGGCATGTGAAATTGTATACCTTAATAAATCACAAATACATTACAGAGTATGTGCAGTATAGGTTAGTTTTCTTATATATCAGTAAATTACAAATACGTTGACTGTGAAAACTTTGTGTTATATCTAACCTATTTTGTCTCGATCTGTAACACTGTAAATGTCACACAAAAGTGGATCATTAAATGTATAATTATTGCTTTATATTTCTTAATAGCATACTTGTATATACTGAAATATTTGAAAAGACCTATATGTCATAAATTCTGACCAGAAACTTTTGTTATGTGGTCCGAGAGAAGGTTGTGTCTCTTTTATGCTCACTGTGCTTTCAGTCAGTCTTGTATACATCAAAATATGATACAGCATAATGGAACATAAAACTGAACTGGTTTCATTTTGACTTGAATAGAATTTCTGCTTGCTAACTGATATGGCTTTGTGTGTATATGAATGAACTTGACAAGTGACGCTAATATTAAATAATATCTTACTCTGATGGCATAGTAGTTCGATTCTTCACAATCTTCTTATGTTTGTTGCTTGAAAACTAATTTTAACAATATATGCGGTATAATATACTTGTAACAGAAGAGAAGACTTGTTAGTTGATCCACTATTACAGTCTTTGAACATACAAAACACACAATACTGGGGGCTGTGTGTGTAAACATGTTTTCTGCAGTGTGCAGCACTTATAACATTGTTCACAATTACCCCCTTTTAAGCTCTGTTTGCTCTTATTATTATGCATTTAGTAGGCCTGAACTATTTTGGCTCTCCTTGTAAATAATCAACTTGATATACAATTTTTTAATGTATGTTTATTTCTATTGTGTTTCGGGCAGCCGTATGCCCATCATCAAGAGAATTATCGTATCAATGCGACACCTGGTTTATGTCACTCTGTGTAGATGACCGTCTGGTATGCAGGTAACATGAATACCAGATGGTCATCTAATTTCAATGAGAGGAAATGTAAAACACGTTGCTCTGGGCTAGGACTCAAGATGAGCCCTACGCCCCTGACTTCTTACCAGGTGAGTGGTGTGTAATACGTCCACAACTCAGAGAACAAAGAAGACGATTGAGAAGTGTTTGTTAACTTATGTTGCTGTTTCCAAATTCATGTTATATGAAGAATTTGAATTAATATAAATGATTTGCCTTTATGTTACTAGGTTAAATATGGTAAAGAGAGATTTCAGTTGTGTAGGTCTTAGTTTATTCTTGTATGTTATCATGCAGATGTTTTGCAGAATATACATTTATATATTTTAGTTAAAATGTAACCCATGTCTGTCTGTGTGTCACTGGGACGTAAGCTGTGATGAAAATTTAGATACAGTCAAATCTGAAACATTTCCTTGAATAAGTGATCAACTTATGAGAATACTGGTAAACTTCGATGAGAATTAGATGCACTATATGGATAAGAAGTTTTAATGGTTTCAGTAGTTTATGCATGTGTGAAATTCATGATAACTAATTGAGTGGTTAAATTACGAGAATTATTCTAATATGATACCTGGACAAGTATAGTGTATACAGAAACGGTTTGTCAGAAACCTGTACGTGATCCAAATTCTGGCTGGTGGCAGCGAAATTTCGGATCGCGAAGACTGAAACAACGATAGTAGGACCCCCGCGATCTCGCACTATTTAGTACCTACTCGAGTGGGGAGTAGTGGGAGTTAACTACTACCCAGTAGGCATTACAAAATGGTACTGCAGGTAACCTGCATACCAGACGATCATCTACACAGAGTGACATAAACCACGTGTCACATTGATACAGTAATTCTCCTGATGATAGGCACATGACTGCCCGAAACATGTGGAGAATGGAAATAAACATACATGAAAAAATTGTGTGTCAAGTTCGTTATTTACAAGGAACATACCAAGATGCATGGTCAACAAAACATAAAATATTTTGGCTCTGTTCACTTGTCTTAGTACAGTAATCCCACGAACCTCTTAAAAGTTTTTTTAACCCCTTGACGCCAGAATTAAATCCCCCCCCTCCGGTCCACTTTAGTGGGCATTCGGCTATTTAAAGGGCTCACTGCACGACATATATATATGTCGTTAGGCGGCTAAGGGTTAAAGTTCATGGTTCTTTAGTCTTGCTGCATCCTACAATTGTTGTAAATGCTATCTCTTTATTCATAGGTAATCAGTGTCTATTTAATAATTGTTCCCTTCATTGTTTCATCTCTGAACACCTTAATAAAATGTGATTGGAATTTTCCCCTTCTACCCAACCCCTAACACATCAGTTTTATAATCTCCACTCTAAACCATTCTGGCTCTTTTATTTGCAGGATAATGAACAAGACTATTGTACTGGCAGTGATCAATGAATGCAGCGTTATATGGTACAAATAATGCCTGAAAACTGAAATTGCATGCTTATCTTGGTAATTTACGTGATACACAGGTTTTACTGAAAACTTTGTTCTTTTCCATCCCTACATTGTTTTAAACTGTCCGGTACCCTTTCTTGCATATTATACTGCCATTAGTAAGAGGACTGATTGTAAGTGACATGTTTAATGTGTATACTCTAACAACATGAATGCTTCTTGAACAAGAACTAATGCAAAGTTTGCACCTGTGTGGTTGTTGTGTTTCCTATGAGACCTGAAATTTCTATGAAGATATTCCCCCTCCAGTGTTAAGCTGATCTGAAGTCTGTGAGTGGAATGTCAATGTGTGTATAGTATATTTTCTATCACATCCCACTGTTACCAAAAGTGCCAAAGTATGTTTAACACAAGAACATTTGATTTCCACTCCTTTTCACTTGTGACCTTGAGAAATAAGGGTCACAAAATTTTGAGATGTGCAATGTGCATGCAAGAGTTATGATACAGTTAATGTGGCACCAGTTAATTGTACCTCCATTTTTGTTTTAAACTACTGCACATTATATCTTGTCTCTAATAATTATCCTGCCATTTGTTATCCAGATATGTACAATTTATGTTACAAGTGTACCAAGCAGATTGGTGTAGTGGTAACACTGCATTGGTTTATATCTCAGATCACTTATCTGCTACCTTGAGTTTTTGAAATCAAGGTTTACTTAAGGCTAGTCAGGTGACAGGCTGGGTAGTACTGGGAGTAACTTTTATTGTGTCCCTGCCAAGGGCAGCTGTCATGGAAGCATTGCTGAGTAGGTTGCCAACTCTTGCCAGGAATTCAGATTATAATTTCCCCTTGGAATCCAGTGTGCTGTGTTTCATAGAAGATTTTTGAAATCCAACCTACAGTTTCTGACAGTGTCATAAACATTCTGACAGTATATCTGGACACATGGCACATGTTTGTCCATACTGCATATTTGTTGCAGAACTTATGTAAAACACAGTATTTTGTTATTTGGGGCAGCTCTGTAAAAGTTCAACACCCATATTTTGTTATTTAGTGCAGCTCTATAAAAAGTTCATATTTGCAAATTGAAATTGAAGGATCTCTTAAATCACTACACATATGAGAGGCATTAATTGTGATCTACATTCATCTAATGTTCAGTGTGCATGTTTTTAAGCTTTGTATCACTGGAATAAATTTTGTGCTTTTTTCAGCTGCGTGAATCACAGGCACGAGTGGAAGAACTGGAAACTTCCAACACACACTTGCAGCGGAGGCTTGACAAGTTGAAAAATGCCAAGTCTGCACTTCTTAAAGAACTCTGATAGTAATTTATTGTCATCCCAGTCCTAGCCTTACATCACATGTCCCATCCATCCATCCATCCTGTGTGTAAACACAAGAAGAAGCACTGAAACTATGGGTTGAACTGGGATAACAGACATCAGTAAGTGACTGGTATTGATATGTCAACACGTTCCTTGAGTCAGATGTGTCTGTGTTAGATTGCAGTGCAGAGCAATTATATATAAATATTTATACCAGTGTCTCTATTTATATGTACATTTCTTTTGCCATGCAGATTTTTCATTTTTTGTACAGCATGAACTGAGCTTTATATATATAATTGAATTTCAAAGCTGCTTTTGTTTTTCCCCCCTTTTTTTTAATTGTTTCTTATTTTTAATCAAATAACTAAATCAAATACATTATCTAACCCATCTGTATGCAAGTAAAATGTTACTGAATTATTCTGCTGGTACAGCTTTTGTGAGGCTGTTAATATGTTTGCCCATCTACTTTTTCAAACATTTATCCTTAAAATCTGGAGCATTGTGTGCCCTCTTAGGGCTGTTTGGATTTCTCATTTTTGTCATTTTTTATAAAGGAAGAATATATCCACAGGGTGTTGAATTTTGTGTGTGTGTGTGTGTTTGGAGGGGATAATGTTTGTGTTTGGGTTGGTGAATGGCCTGTAGCAAAGTCATGTTTGTGCCACGTTCCATAAGAGTTTTGAAACATAAGGTGTAATTTGGGATTCAGCTTTATTGCACATGGAGAAATGAATGGGAATCAGAGCTCCAAAGCTGAGCTTCAAACAGTAATAAACACTCTGATGCCTAGAACTTGACTGACTTCCATGTATACATGGTACATGGGTAGCAGATGGTACACATCAGACTTCTGCATAGTCATCATTGACATTTAAATGTATATCCCACTATGGCACTGAGGCTTGTATCCTGACAGCAAAAACTGTCTGTAACCAGGAGGTGACAGTGAGCTTCATGTTGGTATTTGTTCCAAATTGCTTTCCAGCTAGGTGCTTTATAACAGGTCTATGGAGATTAAAGTCACTGGGTGTGAGGTTAGAACTGAGGTTGCCAGCCACAGGGCTGTAAACCAGTCACAAGTCTGATTCACCGTGTGGGGCCCAGTGGTTGCCATCTCTTTGGACCCCTTTAAGGAGCACCTGGCTTGTGAACGATTTCCAACTGAAGCTGATATGAAGCAGCTGTTGTCACCTGCTGGCTACAGACCTTGACACTGATTACTTGTACGCCAGTATACTAGCTTTGGCGCTACAGTGGGTGAACTCCTTAGATATAAATTTTGTCTGCTTGGAAGTCTGATGTGTGCGATCATAAAAACATACTGCACATGGATAATTAGAATGATTCTAAACCATTTAAAGCCAAGTGGTTACTGTATTTTCCACCACATTTAATATTAAAAAATTTTACATGCTGCTTACAGCCTGGTATAATAACTTGATGTGGGCTGAATGGTTTGGGGTTTGAACCCCAGAAAGGACGAGATTTTCTGGACCCATACAGACCTGCTGTGAGGTCCACCCTGCCTCCTGAAAAATGGGTACTGGGTCTCTTTGCTGGGGGTAAAGCAGCCAGGGTATGGCACTGACCACAGACTCTCTTGTAGCACTGGGGTCAACCATGGCTAGAGCTATACATCTACCTCCCCTCTGTGCCTGCTTGGCATGTAACAAAACAGCTTTACTAGCAACCTACATCTGGTATGATACTCGGAAGAAGTGTCCATTATTTCCCTGTATAGCTTTAACTGGTTGGTCTGTGCACTGAAGAGGTATTGTATTTACTTTGCAGTGTGAACAGAAGCTTTAAATACAATTAAGTTTAATTTTAGACTTTTAATGGTTAAAGAGTGGGTTGTCTGCTTTCATACAGAATTTCCAGAGGCTTCTGCTTAAGGTAAAACTAAGATGTCATCAGATCACAGCTAGCCATTCTACTTGTTGTAAACTGTGTAAAAATAATTGTAATATACGTGGTCAGTAATGGGTAGGAGATGCAATAATAGATTTTTTACCTGATTCTTGTACCAGTATAAAAAAAACATTTTCTGGGAGCTGGTATCCTATATCCATATCTTGCAGATATAATAGGCCACAAATATTACTAGTTCTGGCGTATCGAAACATTCAAGTGTTGAGGATTACATTGCAATTTTTTTTTTTCTTGAATATGATGCCATGTCGTTGAGTAATTGGTTCCCTGCATTTTGATTGTATTCTTCATGGTACTTTAGATTCTTGAACGTGAAGTTACTGTATTCCTTCCAGATGTTGGGAACTGATTACCCGACATGGTATCATAGCCAAGTAGGATGGAGTGTATATCAAAACAGAATGAGAACTAACATCCTTATACAATGTTAAGATCAGGAGACATTGTCAACCATATTGAACATTTTAGGTTGAAATTATGCAGGAAGGCATATGAAGTAATTAGTTTTCCATAAGTCTCTGTGTTGTTGGTTCAGTATACAAATGAAAGACAAGTGATTATGTTTGGTATAAGCTAGTGGGATTTTTTAATAAAAAAAATTATTAACAATGACTAGAAGAAAAATGGTAATTGGAGAAGTTTCTTAATTGTATAATAATAGGCTCCCTGTATGTCATAAAGTGTGTGTAATGTAATGCAAAGTGCAATTTAGAGGCATACATTAAGCCATGGACAGACAATGGTTTTTGGTCTACCAGTTGATAGTCTGTGACTCATAAGACTCAGAATGTTTTGAAAATATTGTGAAATACTGTATAACATTACCAAATCCAGTCTGTATGCTGTTCATCATAATCTTTCTTCTGTGAGCTAAGAAACAAAAGTTGCAGTATGTACACAATGCTTAGTTTTGTTAAGGATAAATGTACACTGTATTGTGTTATATTATGTTGTTAAACTGAATGTGATGGTGTTTGGCAAACAAAACAGGGTAGTTCACACTCAGATGTACTGTACTACAGAACTAAATACAAAATGGCCACTGGCCATGTTATTTCAGTGTTCCACTGTGTTTGTGACAAAAATGTGTTTCGCTCCATATGACTGATAATAGTGGTGAAGAGGATCTGAATAAAAACACACATCTCGTGTTGTGGATATGTTGTATGGTGTTAAGCGCAAGGTTTTAATCTGTGAAATGCCTGGCTCCCGAAATTCCATCAGTGTGCAGGTTGCTATGTTAGCCAATTTTGTGAAGACCAAGATATTTAACCTCTTGTCTCGCTGATCAATCACTGTTTGAAAATTGCATATATGTGTGTTTGCAAAGGTGAAAAACTGGATGCATTGTGAATTGGTGCAAAAAGAACAATAAAGTAATGTATATGATAAGTCGCTCTTTACAGTTTGTATCGTGCACTGTTCACCGTGTCTTTCTCATGCTCTCTATTTCCAGTGAAGTAGATTATGTACCGGCAATAAAACTGACAACTTATGGTCTTGAGCTGACCTTTTTTTTTGTGTGTGGGGGGGGGGTGTATAACAGAGTGCAGGATAAACTGTTTTTTAGGTTGTGTACATGTGCATTTGTGTATATGATGTGTGTCTGCAGGTATATTGTGTAAACTGTCTCTTAGGATGTGCATGTGTGTGTGTTGTGTTGCTTCTGCTTCTGTGTACATGGTGTATGTCTGAGGGTGTGTTGTGTGAGACAAAGAGTTGAAAAGAAAGCATTTTTTTCTTAATTGTGAATGTTTTCACCAGAAATGTAAATTATGAAGGAATGCTATGAATGGTATTTCAAATATTCCATCTAACATTAGTGTAATAAGAAACAACAGGATGCACTATATACTTTAAATTTATTTGACGATTAACCTCTACATGTTTCGAGCAGGTTTACTGCTCATCATCAGGAGGTACTAGTCTGTATATACAGCAGTTGGTATGCATCCTGCTGAAAATGATGGAATTATTATTAAAAAGCGTAAAACATTTGTTTTAAATAAAATTTTCAGAATATGTTAAAAGGTTTTAAATAATAAAATTAGAAATATTTCAGAAAATGCAATAAGTTCCTGCGTAAAGTAGATTTGTTGAGCATCCTGTTTATGTTGGCTGGTTGTTAGCAGGATTGGGATGGAACTGGTTTTTAGTTGTGCTGATGTTGGGAGTATTGATTGGTTGGTATGGTGTGACGTGACATATTGTGTAGGTTGTAGATCAGCTGGTACATGGGATTATGTTTGCCTATACAGGCTAGTACCTCCTATTGATGAGCAGTAAACCTGCTCGAAACATGTAGAGGTTAATCGTCAAATAAATTGAAAGTAAACAGTGCATCCTGTTGGCTGCTAATACACTAATATTTCACGATGCACGTTTCACAAAACATTAAATGCCAGCTAACATATTACAGTACTGAGTTGGAAGACTGAAATAATAAAACACTGGTATTGTGTAATTGCTATAGTTGTGAATTCTTGCACAAATGCATAGAAGCACCACATATTATTAACATAATCAGAGGGTCAGCGTAGCAGTAAATGTTGCCAGCACTAGATACATTAAAATATACTACATATGATATGCTGTGTTTTGAAAGGTTGTGAAATGCAGCATTTCCAAAAATATGTTATGAACATACCTTAAATATGTTTTTAAACATGGTGGAACTGAAGTTTTATGTTTGTTGTAGACCTAGTGTTAGAATTCAGTATTTCCGCTTTATAAGTTTCACAGGAATTTGTAATCAGCTGAATATATACATAGTTACTTTGCCAGTAATAGTGTTTGCTGAGCACCTTCAGTGGGCTTATAATTGACCTGATGCTAATCATGGGCTTCAATTTGCACCATGGCTTTCTTAACCTGGTGTTTTGTTTGAGATGGAAGGATAGATACATGAGGAAAGACTATATTGATAGCATTCAGTTTCTTCAATGTTATTAAAAGATAAAGACATGCTACCTTCTTGCCACATGTGAATGACCAGAAAAAATGAAATGGCAGGGATAGAAACTCTGAATGAGCTGTTATTGCCAAGTACAGGACCACTGACTGTGTCATGGGTCTCACCCAACATTTCCACACATTGGGTTTAGAAGGATGAAGGGGTTGACCTGTGGAAAAAGATTGAATGTATGGAATGTCCAGGGAAATAATAAATATTTTGTTGTCAGCGAGTTGCATGTAGTTGAAAGCTCACCTTGACTGAAATTTGCACATTTGAGGAGTGTTTCATAATGATAGTGTTTGGATTTTGCTTTTATTTTGCTGTAAGTGAGGGATGGGAAGAGTTTTGAATGTTTTCGCATTCTTAAACATTCGGGGAAATGCAAAGTTCGTAATGACATTTTCCACTAATTTTGGTCTACCACATGTCAGTAATATTTTTACCTTTGAAAGAATAAGAAGTCCATGTGTGCTATTATTTTGCCAGAGACAGTGTAAGTTTATAAGTCTGACTTTACTGTTTATACAGCTCTGATGAAATAATTCATTAAATATACATGATTATATTTAAGTTAGCAGTGTGCTGGCTTCGCTGCTCTGCTGTCATGGTAAAATTCAGCCAGCAAATGTATGCTCTTTTTTGTGCCTGCCAGTTTTTTTTTCCCCCCCCTGAGGGATTGTTGATATTGTTGATGACTGCTGTCATAATTAAAAGGGTGATTATATGTAGTTCTAAATTGTGCAGTGAATTTTTAAGTTTCATAGGAGAACCCTGAAATAATTGGTGTTTCATTTATATTTTGCAGCCTTCAGAGTCTCTTTTGCACATAGTAAATGGGTACAATTTTCGTACGCGGCTGTGTCCGAACTAGAAGCGTAATTATTAATGTTTTAATTTACCAGTATGCAAATATTAGTGGTCCAAAATATTCAGTTTTCGTAACTTGCAGATAGTAAGTATGATACTCAATTAACTGTGAACTGACAAACTGACATAAGCCTATATTTTTGTGTCATATACATGATCCTAAGTCTGGTTTCATTTTTCACAGGACTGAGTTCCTAAAAACTGTAACTGAGAGATGGCAACTGATCACTGGCCTATGTGCAATACTTTGACATATTTCTATTGATAATTTTTTATGTTTTACATTTTGAATATTTTTTTCTGACAGTGCCTTTGTATGTCTGCATGCAAAATTGCAGTAGCATTTTTAATGTAATGTTATAGGCAGATTTTTAAAACATGGATTGTCTTGCTGAGTGAGAAGTGTTTCAAGTCTTTTCAGCCTTTACACACTGAGACACAGAGTTTCATTCAGACACCCACTGCTCCCCCCCTCCACCTAACCACTTGTAGATGAATCTGCGTAATGTAAATAAAGTTTACGGCACACTAAATGTGTTAATTTCATCCAGTTCTCTGAATTTGATCATATAATGCAAATATTGTTGAAGTTTTGGGTAGTAAAATAATTATACACTCTAACTCAGTCTGTTGTACAGTAAATTAATTCATTAATGGACTTCCTCTCCTTATACCCATTGTCCCCAATTGTGATTTAGCCTATGCTCAATCATTTCCAAGATATTTTCTCAGCAAAATACTTTATACATTTCTTACTTATCATAACTGTGTGGAAAAGTGTGTAATTTTCACACCATGAAAGTGCGTGGAAGAGTGAATGTAGAGATGGAGGTGAGTGGACAGCTTTACACTGTGATTTTCTTACCCTTTGTGAAAGAACCCCCAAGTATGCATTGGCTAAGAGTTGTGGATGGGCTCTGGCACTGGTATGGAGAAGAGAAGTTGCAGGATGTATATAATCAGTACTCTGGTTCAGCTATCCAAGCTAGAAGATATTTGTCCACCCTAAAATAACCATTTTTATCTCACTGTCCATACAGTAATATAGAGCATCCTTCTTTTATAATGTCCAAAACTGTATTTGTTTACTTCATATTGTGTCGTGTGTTGATGCCATGTAGTCTTGTACAAGTAGTATGCATATATACTGCTGACTCGAAGATGGATGCAGTGTGTTCCTGCAACCATTGATAGTGCCCACCTACTAGGTTGCATGTGCCATAACACAAAAC
>Ga0131853_10003680_pt1 | contig 27574 bp, 7 predicted proteins | sample TergutLab28metaG_FD_92764 | JGI IMG/M metagenome (GOLD analysis project Ga0131853, IMG submission 92764) | Labiotermes labralis P1 segment gut microbial communities from Petit-Saut dam, French Guiana - Lab288 P1 (version 2) (version 2) | ecosystem: Host-associated > Arthropoda: Insects >...
AGGCTGAGTGGACCCCGTTCCAAACCCACTACTACTCAGAAAATCTGGTAGCGCCGGGGATCGAACCCGGGACCTCTGTATCTGTAGCCAGAAACTCTGACCACTAGACCACAGAGGCGGTCTCCGCTAGGTACCTCAGTGCTAAAAATTCAGTTTGTTGTGATTTAGATAAATTCAGAAGAAAAACAATGTCATTATTTGTATAATGTCATACGGTGTCCTAAGGAACGTTTTAACTTTCCTTTACTTTGTTTTGTGTTTGTTTCATTTGTATCCTGTTGACTGCTCTTTCAACCTGTGTTTGGTGTTGTGCTGTGTCTGTTATGGTCCATCTGGTTGTTGACTCAGCACGCCAATAAATAATAATAATAATAATTCTGGTCCAGCAAGAGTATGTAACATGCTATCTGAGATTCTTATTCAATATGGAACAAGTCCTTTTCTATCATCATCATCATCATTAACTAACAAGTTGGGCCAGTTTAATACCCTTTCCGGTCTCACAAATCCAGAAGTCCTTTTAGTGGTCTCCCCTTGCCCCTTCTGCCTTTTGGTCTGTAGATTTTATTAATCCCAAACAAATCTTGTCCATAATCTGAAGGTAGCAATCCTGCCACTGTACGTGTCCTGATTTGGGCTTGTAACCCATTCAGGGGAAATTCCACTGACTGTAAATACTTAACTGCCGCTCAGAACATTGTTCTGCATGCAGAAGCTTAGGGGTTCGATTTATTTTGCAACTGAAATGGAAGATATTGTTGGTGCAAGAGTTAAACGACCTTACACATTACGAGAAGCAAAAACAATAGCAGAATCTTATTAGGCCAAATATTGTGAACATGCTGTCAGAGACAGCGTAGTCGGTATAGCAAGTATTCTATGGACTGGACGGTGTGGAGTTCGAATTCCGGAAAGGGGGAAGATATCTGTTCTTCACAACGTCCAGAGTTGCTCTGGGGCCGGCCCAGCTTCCTCTTCAATGAGTATCGGTGTGAAATGACCAGGGAGTCATGTTGGCAGCCCACATCTATCGAGCGTCGAGGTTAAGTGTGAGTTGAACTGTGGCTGTCCTCTCCATACGTGTCTTAAAAGCATATACAATGATGATTTACTTATTATTATTATTATTATTCGATATGGATGTCTCTTGTCACAGGCCTTTTCTTCCTGGTACTTCTCTTGAACCAGCGGTGATCCCCACCGCTCAGGCTTCAAGCTGCACACTGCAATACTTTCCGTATTATGGGTGATGTTCCAAGTATAGCTGTCTTTTGTAGTGAATCTATCGAATGTTTTTCTGGTACAGTTTCCAAGTTTTTCCTTAAGCTTCTTGTTACTATTCCAGTGGCTCCAATTATTACTGGTACAACCGTACATTTCAGGTTCCACATTCGTTGTATCTCAATACGTAAACTCTTGTATTTTAACTTCTTTTCCGCTTCCTTTTGCACATTATTATTATTATTATTATTGATGTTATTATTGTTATTATTTCTCAAGTTTTTTAAAACCTAATAGACGTTTCATGTTAAACATGTGTTTTGATGTTCCTGATTGTTCTATCCAAATTTGTCATCAGCAGCGAGACTTGACCATATAGTCACAAATGTACACCGTACACAAAGCAGGGAATTCCTGGATTAGGTGAGCAAATTTAAACTTTACAAGACAACGTTGTTCCAAGTAAATGCTGAAATTATTCCGTTTCGTGTCGGTGTAATTAGGCTTGTGTTTAAAGGAAAACATAAAGTTATGAAAGCAGAACTTACCTGTTCTTTAAATATTTGCTCTTTTGTAGAGCTTGAAGGTAGAGCTTCAAGAAGCATTAAACCCTCACACCACTTTCCTTTCACCCTTCTTCTTTGTGGAATTAAAACATGGTGGGTAGGAAAGTAGAAGGTTACGTCACATTATTTCACCATGGAAACGTGCTGCTCGCATTACTCTGTATTTATGTTCAGTAGCGCCAACATAAAGCTCCACTGATTATTTTCAGATCCTCAACAGAGTGCCGTAAGAGCAAAGCTTTGTCGATTGGATTGTCTGATGCTTTGTTCGTGAGAGTAGCGGAGTAACACTGACTAAAGATGTCACAGCTTTAAAGCAATAAGACTATTAGACTATTATTGTTATCATCATTATATTACGGTCTTGAACACAAAAGACAGTCGAAAGGATGAAAGACTTGTTTTGCTGTCTGTTTCAGCTCTTGGTTTCACTTCGACTCTCAGAAGTGTTCCGATTGTCTCTTCCCTCGTCTTCGAAGTTTGCTTTTTTTTATGGACCGGTAGCCCTCTCCCTGGATTACCTGCATAAATAAGAAACTAATAAACTGGTGAATGAGAAAGTGGTTCCATAGAACACAAAATAAATAATTCATAAAACGAATGAAGGGAAGAATATTAATGACACAATGAAGAGTAGAAAAATTGGAAAAAAGAAGGAATAATTGTTAGGAAGAGAGGACAAAGAGATTTTAGGAAAAATGTCAATGAGGGTAAGATCGAAATTAAAAAAAAAGGAAGCAGAGAAAGTAAAAATAAATATGAAAATTATGAACAAAGCCTCGAACAGTAAATAAATTTGTCAAGAGAGAAAAAGCGATTGTTAGTTGTTTGTCACAAGGAAATAGCAAAAGGATTGAACGATCCGAAGCGAAAGATGATTTAAGTAAAGGAAAGAAGGCGTAAAACATTCAAACTTCTGACAATAATGTCGTTGCCTGCAACAAGTGTCTTATGACGTCATGGGCGTCCGATATTTTCTGAACAGCATGTATGAGTGGTCCAATTGACAGTCGCGTTTCATTACATATTACTCGTCGGGCAACGTGCTTCGTGTATTTGGTTGAATTCTATGAATAATATTATGCAGCAGTGCGCACATCAGCAGATGTTTACACGACACGGTAAGCTGACACTCTATTTGAACACGACAAGTTATTAAGGAGAACGTAACAAGAAACTAGTCCCAGTTATTGATTCTGACGCTGGTATATTAGGTTCAGGACACTTTTGTGCTTTGTACATCAACACGTGGCCCGTGTTGAACACAGCTTTTATGCAGCTTTGTCTGTTCCCGTCTGCATGTGAAGTGTTGGCGAAGCATCTGCTCTTTTAGGGCCAGCTCAAGAAGAAGTTCTAAATCACAGGAAGCGCAGTGGTAATGTAACTAAATTCAGATGTCCAGGAAATTAAATAAACTTACGTTCCAAAAGAGATTTGAAAAATGAAGAATTTCCTGAAAGACTTTATGATATCGGTTCCGTCCAAAATACTTCGGTCTCTAATGTGAGAACAACTCGAATTTTAAATTAATGTATACATTTACTTAGTCGTTCATGTATGTGGTTTAAGTTAGAGGAAATTCCGAAGATGAAACGAATTTCAGACATAGTTTGAAAATTCCTTTCCTTTAAGTTACCTGTATTTCTCAGAGCACAAACAACAAGATACAACTTTTCTCAAGATGTTTATTTCTGTATGACGCTCTACATGTTTTAGACGGGTTTTCCGTCCATCATCAGGAGCTAAAAATGCACATACAGCGTCAGGCATTTGTCAGACCATTAGGCCTGGACAGGATGTTCCATCCCGTCCAGGCTAGCAGCAGGCAGCAGTAATGGTCTGACAAATGCCTGGCGCTGTATGTGCTGTTTTAATCTCCTGATGATGGACGGAAAAACCGTCTGAAACATATTTTGACGTTTTGCTAACCGTGCATCTCAGTATAATCCTAGTAATTAACCAACTTGATGCACAACTTGCTTTATAATAAGTTTATCAATCGCCTCTACATGTTTCGAGCACATGTGCTCATCATCAGGAGGTCAAAATTGTATTATACAGCATCTGATACCATTACACCTGTAGGTGGCCGTCCCGTGCACAGGTGGAGAGAAGACCTGTGCACGAGACGGCCACCTACAGGTGTAATGATACCAGATGCTGTATAATACAATTTTGACCTCCTGATGATGAGCACATAGTGCTCGAAACATACAGAGGCGTTTTATAAACTTATTGTAAAACAAGATTTTGTGCTTCAACTTGGTTAATTACTAGGACGTCTGAAACATATAGAGTGTCTTACAGAAATAAACACCTTGAGAAAAATTGTATCCTGTTGGTTGTACTCTGAGAATATATTAGCGACGCACGGACATATGAATGTTAAATTTACCTGTAGTTCTTAGTGTATACCTTACGTGTAATACTGAAATTTTGTTTTAAGTTCATGTTCTCTTCGTTTAGAAAAGTAGTTCAACATATTTCGTTCTAATGGGCCATTAATAATTGTCATCCATATAATAGATAAGTATTGATTACGATCTCCACTTAAACTTTAAAAACTACACGATTTTCATGAACTGTTGTAAATTCTTAAATTATTTTTATAACAGTCTCCAGTAAATACAATTAGTGTAATTAGAGTGCTGTTTACCTTAAAAGGTTTAAAAATGCAAATGTCGATTCCCTTATACTGCTAAGAACTTTATAGATTGTTACATGCAAACCAATCCATAATTTAGATATTTGAACAGGTATGTTGTCGGTTAGGTGGCGACAAATAGTGTAACATTATGTCAATATAATCGGGATTCAGACGTTAGTAAGTTTATACAAAACTTTAGTTACATTATATTCGTATGAAATTCTCAAGCCTAGTTCACTCAAAAATAAAAACATTCAACTCATTTTGAGTGACGTGAGTTTGTTATTATATGTGCTGCCAAAGTCCGGCTGTTGTTTCAGTAAGTCCGAAACGACGGCTACTTGTTTCTCATTCAGATACCTTTCACCGGACGCCTATTTATTTGCACGTTACTTTGTTATGACCCATCAAGAAATACTCTATTTCTTAATTTCTGGAGACTGCATTAATGTGATTTGTCTTACTTCAGAACTGCTTCACCTTCGAGAAAGAGCAGCCTGTACAGGCTAGATCGGTGCCATGCACAGCTTTCACTTAGAAAGAGAAGAAAAATATTTTGTATCAGGGCAGACTACGATCGTCGGTATTTTTTATGTTTATCCAGTCGTTGTTGACAGTCTCCAGTAGATGAAGGTTAACGTTTAGCCTCACGTTTCTGCCGCTTTATTTCCAGGGAAGACACCACAATACATTTAGAATGTAATTTTGGCTAGGCCCTGGAAACGGTGGCGAAGAAGAATCCTTTGGCGTAATTCGAACCCGATATCTCTAATAGTCCAACCCGTAGCCTAACCACTATTGTGACTGAAATTTCTAGCCTTATGGTCTGGGCATGGGGAAGGTAAAGTTTTCTACTATCTGTTTTTAAAAAAAACTGGATTTACAATTCACAGCCAGTGAGACTGAACTATCATTTAATAAGCGATATTAACATTGACCTGGAAATTTCTGTGAATGTGTCAATATTGAACCAACCGAGGAATTATTATGTATGTCCTGACATTGAATTCAACGTCGCAAAGCCGTATGTGTAGTTCACACACAACGCCTGCAGGATTCTCTGGAATGATCCACCGGAAACAACAATATTATGTTCAACTCGCGATTACATCGTTGTTTGTAATTAATTAGAATATGTGATACCGATTAATGCTATGGAGTGCAAAGCCTCAGTGTTCACGTTATGTATGATGTGCAATCTGATGAAAGCCTTGGGCGAGGGCACAATTTGTAAAGAAAAAAACACAAGTTGTGTACGTGTTATCACGGAATTGTGAGGAGAGACTGAGATTACATTCGATGGGAGCGTTGCAGATTGGTGGATGCATAGTTGGACAGAAGCATTTGTGTTTGGAGGGTGAATAGTAAGCTGGAAGGATTTGTATTTGGTGGATGTGTAAAATAATAATGAGATTTTAATATGATGGATGCTTTCCTAATTAGGACAGCAGAACACAAGATTACTTCACAGTGGCCAAGATATACATGTCGAATAAATACCCACTCAGATATGTTACCAGTGCTCTCTCTATCACTATTATTCACTCATTCCTTACTGTCCAGGATTATATATACTAATTACCACAGAAATTGCGGATGAGGTAAACGATACCTAAATTTGACTTGTATACTCAGGTACCAAATTCAGATCACGTGTTTTTCTACTGATTAATAAACCACATAGATTTGATAATTTTTAAAAACAGTTTCTCCTCATTTTTCTAAAACAGGCCACGTAAAGAACGTGGTGAAATACGGAAAAAAGCTACCGGTCTGATTTATAAAAAGTCGCCGCTTTTCTTTTCACGAAAGACCTTCAGAGACTGGATAGAAAAATGTAAAATATTAAGGCTATAATTTATACCAAGCAAGCCTTTTTTCGTATATATACAGGGCGTTTCATAATGTTCTCCGTGATTACAAATATTTATGACAAGAAAACCAAAGGACCTAACTTAATGGAATTGTTCACAGCCACAGGAAAATTGAATTTCTTTTTTTTTTGACAACTAGAAATTTTCGATGTGTGCACCACGGGTGACACGGAACACAACGATACGATATTCAAGTTCTTGCCACACACGCGTCAACATGAGTGCATCGATATTCTTCACTGCTGCAACGATCCGTGCCTTGAGGTCAGCGAGGTCACCTGGCAGTGGTGCGACGAATACCTTTGCGTACTTTGCACGAAATGCACGTTGCACACTAACCATAGACTTACTCGTGTGATATTCCAACACACAAAACGACTTCTGCTCTGGAGCGGCCATTTTATCACTACATACACTCGCATCGCCTAGCGGCAGAAATGTGAACTACGATGAGAAACAACTTATTGGGAAACAAAGTTTTGAGATTTTCCTTCTATCTGTACAGGATTCGTAAATACGTATCTTACGGGTTTTCTATAATAAATTTTTGTAATCCTGGAGTACAGTATAAAACGCCCTGTAGATGCCGTTTCCACAGCAAAAGTGGATATACGAGAAGAAGTTAAAAATAAGATGTAACACATGTACAAAAAATTTAGCACGCCCTAGAGAGTAACAATTCCTTCTCACCGCTAAACTTCCTCTATTATTCAAACAATTATATCTCCGAATTCCTGCCATCACAGTGACAACTACTATCTTCCAGTTTATAAGGAATCTGTTCAATTTGGGTAGAGGTCCAATTTACGCGGTCTTTCACTACAAAAGCAGTGGTAAATTTACTATTCTATGAGAATTTGAAGGTTGAAATTCATGTAATTTATATGGGCCCGTAATAAATTAATTACACTTCTGAGAAAAAGAAATCATTATCCACTACAGGACCAGATTTTTAAGTTATGTTCAAGTGAATAATCGTTGTTTATTGTTATAATCATAAGAAACAGATAAATGCACTGAATACACTTCATGGCTAAATGCGGAGTTCCTTAAATTTACAGAGACTGGTACAGGTATTTACATTGGCCTTTAAACGTTTAAATAAATAATCCATAAATCAATCAGGGTTTATGGCCTCATAAAATCGGGTGAAAGACGACGCAACCACACGACTGTAAGCAGAGAGGTAAACGGTGGATTGCTCATTGCTACACACAGACACACAGCATCAACCGAAATGGTAACGAACCGTCAATATATTACGTAATGCAGATGATCTTTCGATGACACAAATGTTCGGCCTTACAGAAAGAGATGGGTGTTGTATACATTACGGGATTCGCCCGATTTAATTCTGTTTACGCTGTGAAATGCGACAGATATCAAATGAACTATGAATGCCACATTTCGAGAACACTTTCATCCATCCGAGTAATACTGTTAAGGAATTATTTCATATAATACTCTTGAGTCCTTCAATACCGAATATAAAGTAAAACAATTTCCCGTATATTAATGTATACGTGATAACTCTCATGTTATTCTTCAAAAGAATTTAATACACAGGGTGTTTCAGACTCGTAGGCCGAATCATATTTTAAATATCCATTATATGACAACCACAACAGCCTTTAATATACAGGATGTTTCAGAGGGTAGGCCGTATCATATTTTAAATATCCATTATATGACAACCACAACAGAATTTAATATACAGGGTGTTTCAGAGTCGTAGGCCGAATTTTATTTTAAATATCCATTATATGACAACCACAACAGATTTTAATATACAAGATGTTTCAGAGGGTAGGCCGAATCATATTTTAAATATCCATTATATGACAACCACAACAGCCTTTAATATACAGGATGTTTCAGAGGGTAGGCCGAATCATATTTTAAATATCCATTATATGACAACCACAACAGACTTTAATATACAGGATGTTTCAGAGTCGTAGGCCGAATTTTATTTTAAATGTACATTATATGACAACCGCAACAGACTTTAATACACAGGATGTTTCAGAGGGTAGGCCGAATCTTATTTTAAATATCCATTATATGACAACCACAACAGCCTTTAATATACAGGATGTTTAAGAGGGTAGGCCGAATCATATTTTAAATATCCATTATATGACAACCACAACAGACTTTAATATACAGGATGTTTCAGAGTCGTAGGCCGAATCTTATTTAAAATATCCATTACATGACAGCCTCAACATACTTTAATACACAGGATGTTTCAGAGGGTAGGCCGAATCTTATTTTAAATATCCATTATATGACAACCACAACAGATAATCATGCACAGTGTTTGACACACTTTACTCAAACGTTCAAGTGCTCTGTAACTCACCTCAACATGGGAAGAAGTAAGGGCCCTCATCACATCAGACCAACAGTCCAGTTTTCTCTAAGTAGACCTACGTGTCAACATTCATTTCGCCTCGCTTCGCAATACTTCAACCTTTTGAAGCGTAATGTCAACTATAGTGGTCGTACCGCACCTCTAACCTCTAAAGTTGCATTTTATATATTTATTCAACAAATATATGTACTGAATATTTTAAACATGGTATACATTCTCCGATTTTTTCTCTTCAAAATGCAGTTTGTTTCATAATCTAACGTATTTGGTCCCTGTATTATTTACATTTTATATACAGGGTGTGCTAAAATTAAAAAAATAATTCCGGCGCCAAAAGGTTAATTATCCTCTCAAGGGGGGTTGTAATGTCATCCACAGACGTACTTTTAACATAGTTTACGTATCCCCACAGGATTAAATCCTAGGGCGTGATATCAGGTGGCGTACTAACCTTCTGGACCCCACGTTGATATCTGGATTTCTTTCTGTGAGGGCGTATGAAAGATGACGTACACGGAACACCCGTGAAAGACATTTCGACACTTCGGGCAAGGATAATCGCAGCAGTCCTAATTGTGGTGAGGGAATTATTGACCTTAAATTGGCGGAACAAGACAAACGGCTTGATGTGATTAGGGATTATTGGGGTTCCCATGTTGAAGTGTAGTAAAGTACATATAAATTGTTTGAATTAATGAGCGGTTTCAAAAATACCGCATTTTTCCACTTCGTTTCGTTATCATTAAGTAATTTCACTCTAGAACAGGCCATGAAGGCCCAGAAAGGGAGAAGAATTATACTCCTACTCTTTCCTTAACCTGGGCACTAAATGGGAGTGGATGATCATCGCAATGCCCCGGTCGCTTTAACTCCGAGAAAGTGATCCGGTACCCATTTTAGGCTATCACGAAACAAATATTTAAATTAGGAACAGGGCTTTGTAAACGCCCTGTATAAGGAGAGAAAGTGGGAGTAGTAGGCTTATATTTTCACGCTTTCTTTTGGGAACCTTCATGGAATAAACGGTTTACGATACTAAGTGTGTGTAGGACAATAACAATACAAGTTAGGACGTTTTCATCGTGAGTAACCCTTCTGTTGTTGTTTGTTTTTCCTGACAGGCTTATTCGTGAATAATCTGAACGGAGTCTAAACGCAGTCAATTTTATTATTTTCTTTGGGCCATATGTTTACATCCGATCTCTATCTCCATTTTCTGCATATTGTTTATTCCTTATACATCTATCTTGTATGGTGATATATGCAATTTACTGTAGCTGTGTTGTAAGCAGGGAGATACAACAATTTCGTAAAGGCGGGATGTTTAGATGGTTAGTTGAGGCCTTCTTTCTTAGGAACTGTGTTACGGTGTTTGTTTCTAATCTGCAGCAAACTACCAGCCAACGCGGCGAAGCATTCCAGGAGAGCAAGAGCAGCTGCATGGCGAAGGAAACCTAAAATATCTCACTGATAGTCAGTTGTTTCTTACATAAGAGTTCGTGCATCAAGCAGAAAGCAGCCAGTTTGAAAGACAAGTTTTCTAAGCGCATGCAAGCCTTCGCATGTAGTTTACAATATTTTTGAATGATTTTATGCAAAAATCGGAATACACAGACAGAATTTAGTAGACATGCCAAGTACGAAATTTCGTACAAATTCATCCATCTGGGATCGCCTTATCTCCAGGCAGACGGCCAACAAACAGACGGATATGACAAGGCTAATAATCTCTAATCCTTTTTGCGAATACGCGTATAGCTGGATCTCAATGACGATGGCGTTACAGCTTTCGTTTCTTTTTAAGCAGACTTGGCATTAGAGTAAATTCTTTCCCTTCTCTTTGTTTTTGTTTTAATTTGGTCGCGCCAATTGTTTATGGCTCAAGCAAAGTGTGGGTTGTTGAAGGTAACAGTAGCTGTCTTGTGAACCAATTTGCAGCAGTCTCGAGCAGCGATCATCGTCTTAAAGTAGCTGAAATAGCAGTGAGTGTTTAATAGTGCCCATGTGCCCCACAATTCAGAGATTTGAGCCAAATACAGTTCAGTTATATCAGCATTATGCAGTTGGATTTGATTCGTCTGGTTTAGGCTGAGGCACAGACAGGGTGGGGCGAGTGGTTTGGTACCCCCGGCAACAGAGTCTAAGGGATGGCAAATTGAATATTTGAAATATAAAGTTTGTTTTTCTGCGCATAACAAATTTTAAATTATTGAAACAAAAAGGAAAGTTAATAAACATTTGTTTTTATTGTTCGTAATTATATTCAAGGGTGACCATTGTGTTTACTCACTCCTAGCAGGAAAGAAACCTGTCCAAACCGCCGAGCTCAGGAAATTGTGTATGGTGGATTACTGTAAATTCAATAATCAAAGGCTGATTTGTACTCTCCAGGGTTTTGAAAAGGTACTGTGAAAAGACAGTGAACATTCTTAATGAAACTGTTTGTCTGCAGAACTCAAGATTTACCATGAAAATCCGTAAGACAAAGCCCTAATACCAAATGTGGTTTTTTTCCCTCGTGTAAAAAAATAACATTAAGTTCAGTTCCCGTTTCGTGTCTGGATACTGTTTAAAATGTCTGCACGAACTGCAATAAAACAAACGCCTCATGTCGTATAGTGTGTTTGTTCGTCCATCTCTCCAAATGTCGGTGTCTGAATTATTCAAAGTTTATGGGTAGGTATTCCATTCTTCTGGGAAATGACTGGATAAATATTTTCTACGTTTCTAGAATATTTAACGTTCTCATCTTCAAAGATTGAAAGGTCCAAAAAGAAGCGGCTTCGTATCCTAGAAGAAAGGATGCTCAGCTACACCTCTGCAGCAACCTAATAATTAGAATATATATAGATTGCATGAAGTCTCAAGGATCGCAACTGGAAAGAACTGATCCAGCAGTGTTCTCAAATTTCAATAATAGGTAGGTACTTCAGAAAGTTTCCGCACTTTTTTGTCTGTAGGGTATTGGTAAGTGTTAAGACTGTTGAGAGTTGGCAGCATTGTACACCATATTCTGATTGTCTGACCTTGAACATGGCTGGTCCCCATCCTCAGTGTGTGAGTAGCTATTGAGCGGTAAACATGTCAGCGCGTCTTTCAGTTTGCACCAAAGAAGAGCAGAGAAGTGTCATAAGATTTCTGTGGGCAGGTGTTAAAGGTGCCGAAATTCACGCAAGTTTATGCACTTAGTATGGGGACAATTAACAATTGGTCTGTCAAAAATAACTATGTTTATTTAACAGCTACGTATTTCGGTAAAAATTCCAATATCATAAGGCTAGTTTACACCGTATTTAGAAAAAAAGTTAAAAAATTCAATATATAATATATTGTCTTATGATTTGTGAATACCACAAGTTACCTCGTTTTTACAGTAAAATTGTATATCTTCATTGGTCAAACAGTAACCAAATATTATCTGAAAAAGCTACTGTGTCCATTGACACGTTTTGTATCATTTTGATTACTCGCCCCTGGCACAAAAATTGGCGAAATGCGTACATTTATTTTACAGGTAGTATTTTATCCGACTTGACCTACAAGCGTCCGCCCGACGGTCCGCTAGACTTGCGTCATACGCCAAGTCTCGGGAGGTTTAACAATCGGCGAAGGACGCGACAGTAAGATTCGCTGTGGTAATAACCTTTATAAAGCCTAATAAAAACTCTCCAGTGTACAGCACTTGCTCAAACGTTTGCCCGCCTGATCGAATTGACTCAGTACACCTGCGGAAAACGTTGTTTACATTCTGGAGTTCTTTCGCGGATGTTGCTCAAATCTAGCGGCTTGCTCTCTTCGCACACCAAACACCAATTTTTTTTCGTCACGAAGAGGGAGTTTGTGAATAAGTCCTGGATTTTCTGCACTCCAGTACTGGCTGTTCCGAATATTAACTTCGTCGTGTAAGGAAAACCAGGCCTCGTCGGGGGGGGGGGGAAGTGTGCATCACCTTCTCTATCGTCTGCAGACTGTAGAACCCAGATACAAAAATATTCCTGCAACCACACTAAATTCCTCGAAAGCAAGAACAACCGTTGTCTTACAAGGTCGAAGTCGTAAATATTTCTGGCCCTTTCTGAAGATGTTTTCGGAAAACTCCTCTCCGGAACTGATATTTTCTGCGATTTTTCCAATAGACTCATATTTGAAGTACTGCTGCACTAAGAGCGGAAGCTGTTCAACAGTGTACCTGAGTCGATGGATGCTGGTACGTCGCGGAATGAGAGCGAAATGCGTTTACCGCCATCATACACGATGATTCATAGCGCAAGCCTGTTATCACCAACAGCTGAATTTTGAGAGACGGTGCGATAGATCATACATAACCACGTAATTAGGCGCGGTCTTTGGTCCCTTGCGACCCTTATTTGTGGGGAAGTTTAATAGTTAAAATGTATAAAAACAAATCGGCACACTTTTGAAGAACTCAGGATCAACATTCGTAGTGAGATTTCAACAATTTCCGAACAAAAGCACCGGAGAGGCAACAATAACGCCTTCTGCAGACGCACTGTGTGCATTCTGCCAGGAGGGCAAATTTATAGCATCTGCTGTAGTACTGGTAAGCATTTATTCGACTTTCTAAAGCTTATCGACATAACGAAACTTTCTCCCCCTTCTTTCACCGACTGTTAAATCTTCCTAGACTCGGCGTATGACGCAACCCTAGTGCAGCGATGGGCGGGTGCTTGTCCGTCAAGCAGGAAAAAGAACCACCCTTTATTTGCGATTATATATATTACGTTGAAATAAAATAGTATTCAATGGAGTCATATATAATCATAAATAAAATAAATTTATCAACATCACCCGTTACGTAAAATAATCATTTAAGACCTGCCAAAAACACTGTAGCTTTGTTAATTACAATTTAGCTACTAATAGAGCAATGAGGATTTTCAATTCTATTGTACAAATACTACAATTCATGGGATCCCACAAAACATAAACAAGGTGATGTATGATATATTGAATTTGTTACTCACTTTTTAAACACTGTTCAAACTAGCCTGATGATGTTTTACTTTTCCACGGAATGTAAAGACAAAGGTGAAGCAGTCCCATTACAGGCCTGGAGTGGCCCAGAGGTTTCCAGGAAGTTAAGATTCCCAGATTTCATGACAACGGCACAGGATGGTGGTAAGGTTGTCAGCCTTAGGCACCGACCGCCTTTACACCCAGGAAATGCTCCTGGTCGACGCCTGGGCCATAGTGCGATCGGAAGGTATAGCTATTAAATAATCTTAGATGTGTTTGAGTGAACTATTGCAAGTGTTATTACAAGAAGATATGTGTGAAGTTCAATCATTAATGTCAAATATAAATTCAAAGTCTGATGCAATTACCATTCTTGTGTTTAATAATCTAACAAATGCAATTAGCCTTATCCATTTGGCCAGACTCATCACCTTTCGTTCTTCTTCACATCGAGGTGCAGTCAAAGCCGATCTCTGGAACGTCGTGTCTTTGGGATTCTGTATTGAGAGTATGTAAAATGTTCAACTGCAGTTCTGTATAATGATGTTTTGAAAAGAATAGACCTCACTCATTTCATTCAAATGTATTAGGGAATGTCATACATAAGAAAGGAAAAACAGAGCTACATGTGTGTGTGTGTGTGTGTGTGTGTGTGTGTGTAGATGTAATCTTAAAATTCCAATGTTTTAAGTCGTGAAATATTTTAATAAGCTTCAAGCTCGTCAACTCTGAAAATAAGGGTTGAACTCTGTTACAACGTTATAAAAAGTTACTGAATATTTTTTGTCGCCTTGTTCTAACGTAGGAGTAGAATGTTATGGTTGACGGTGAAGCATCAATTGGCACCACGAAATATCTTACGCTATAGACGAGGTGTCGCATAAACCGATGTCGTTATAACCGGACTCGGCTGTACTCTGGATAATTCTGTAGGACTGTTATCACCTGTCCTGACATTTGCTCCTGAGTATCGCTGAAATTATTCTCTGTCTTTATGCGTCACAGCTGCAGAGCAATTCCTCTCGGAGGAGAGGGAAAATACATTTCGTTAATTAGACACAGCAAATTGCTTATGACGGTGCTATGGTCCCCTATGTGTCTGTTCTGCGGTACGTTCCGCAGCAGGATGCTGCCGCCCCTAGGGACAGAAGAAAATTATACCTTCCCTATGTTTACAAGAATATGTGTTTGATGGAATTTCAACATGCTGGGGACCACATTTTCTTCATAAAAGTGGGTAGGGTGGGACACTTTAGGTTTCCCTCCACCTTAAGGCGAAACTCAACCTTAATTTGTACAGCATATTTATCTCAGTATTTAACCAACTTGATACACAAAATTTGTTTCACAATAAGATTTATTTCATGCCTCTACATGTTTCGAGCACATGTGCTCGAAACATGTAGAGGCATGAAATAAATCTTATTGTCAAACAAATTTTGTGCATCAAGTTGGTTAAATACTGAGATAAATATACTGAGATGCACGGTCAATAAAACGTCAAAATTTGTACAGCATACTTTCAGAAGGGAGGTGATGGTTAAAGAACCGTGATCGTAACTTTCTTTATATTCCGTGTAATGTGTTGTGCGAGTTGTGGGGGCTTAACTCTTAGTAGTACGACCTCAGTACGAGTTACTGTATCACACACTTATAATGATGACAGTGATGGCTGATGCATATGTAACAGTGGAAATGATTCTCAAAGGAAATGTCATTACTCAAAGAAGTTCCTGCGGTCGCGACACTTTGCTTACCAGAACCCCAAAGAAATGTTTTTTGGAAAAATCAGAACGTGGTTGGTGGAGAGCAACCCACAACAGGCTGAGATATTACAAGCAGTGTAATTGAAATGACGAAATGTCACTGCAGGTAGAGTCAGAACGGTGTACCAATTTCAGATAGTCTGGAGGACATGTCACTGCTTAATTACAGTAGGCAGTTATGGTTGTATTACTGTTATATGTCATATGTACAGGACACGTCATTGCCTAATTACAGCAGGTAGTGTCAGAGCGGTGTACACACAGCAGATGGAGCTAGTAGGCTGTTTTCAGTGACGAGCTGAGCAAATGTCAGCATATCAAAAAGGGTTGCTTTTCCGTGGGTACTTATACATCCAAATGTAATCTCTTTTGTAAAACATACCCTTTAGTTGCTACCACTTCAACCTTTAACCTTTTGGCGCCGGAATGATTTTTTTTAATTTTAGCACAACCTGTATATGAAATGTGACTAATAGAGGAAACAAATACTTTAGAATTATGAAACAAACTGCATTTTGAAGAGAAAAAACGGAGAGTATATACCATGTTTAAAATATTCAGTACCTATATTTGTTGAATAAATATATAAAATGCAACTTTAAAGGTTATCGGTGCGGTACGACCACTATAGTTGACATTAGGCGTCAAAAGGTTAAACAATCTAGATCTGAACATTCTGAGAATAATAAGGACGTTCTAAATGTATGCCATGTTACATTGTCAAAAATTGTAAGTAATCTGAAAGGGTCTCTGGCTCGCAGTTGAAGATGCTTTTTTCTTTAACCGTTTAAAGCCTAGCAGGTTCTTTACGTACCAGCAGGTTTAACATTCAAAAATTCTACATGGTGCTGGCTTTGCTTTAAGTGTTTTGTATGGGTCTCAGAACAGACAGCGACCGTTGCTTTATACATCATTAAATGAATGGTTTTTACAACCGTGGTGGAAAGTGTTTACTGCGTAGTGCGGACTGATTTCTTTTATAAAGTAAATTATTTTTCGTCTGTAAAAGTTTAAAAAATACGGTGTATGTGTAGCCCGATATCTTGTAGTATAGTGTTGGACCAAGTACTGAAGTCGGCAAATGTACACACTGAATTTAGAAACCATTCGTAGCCAGTAAATTGAATTATACAAATAGTATACCAAACATACAACGCACAGAGGCTGTAGAGTAAAAAAAAACATACGGAGAGACACAGAACAATAAAACGCAAAAATATAAACACAGTAAAGTAGACGGTACTTGAAATAATAGATGTGTTTAGGCGTGTTGGCAAAATTCCGAAAAGCGACTGTTAGCTTCGTCATGTATGTTTGTCCCTCCGTCTGTCCGCATGGAACAACTCGGCTTCCACTGGACGGATTTTCTTGAAATTTAATATTTGACGATCTTTCTAAACTCAGCCGAGAAAATTAAAGTTTCATTACTATCTCACTAAAATAACAGGTAGTTTACATGAAGACCTATATACATTTGTGATAATATCTCGGGGAATTCTTCCAAGAATAAGAAATGTTTCAGAAAAAAGTTGAAGAGAAAATCAAAACAGATATTTAATGTTCAGTAACTGTTTTCCGAAAATCTTGTCGTTTATGAGATAATGTGAAAAAAAAATGGTGAAGACAGACAGGACACGTATGACCATATAAAGCCGTGTAGAAAACAAGCGATTTGCATGCGGGATAACAAAAGCAAACACACAAATCATAATATTTAACACCTACTGCTTCGTAATTGATTAATTCCTTCTGATCTTATATATTGCTTTACGGCCAAACTCATGAAAACCTGAGAAACTGCGAATTTGATTTGCCAAATTATAAGTCTGCAGAGCGCCATGAGCAAACGAACATCTATTTCCATACAGCACTGGGAACATTATATAGAGACCCATGTAGGTGTTATTGTTGCCGACGACATAAATTTGTTATAAAAACATTGTTGTTCAGTATTCAGTATGTTTATATAGTTTGCAGTGACATGTAGCTCAACAGCACCAGCAGTACATTCTTGTACTGCCGCTGCAACAACAATTAGGCCAACGTGCCACAAAGTTACGCTGTGCGAAGAATGCCTATCTTTTTTGCACTTGGTTTGTTCCACAGGTCTAATAGTGAAGAGGATAAAAATACGCAGTATATTCTTTCTCTAACAGTTCATAAATTCTCATCTAGTCAAGGAAGACTTGTGCTTTGATGGAATCCAGTTTCCACCACACCAATTTTTCCCCCTTCGGGCTCAGTGCAATGTTATTCCCCTATCTACCCCTTGGTGTTCGAAGCGATTCCTTTCCCTCTGTTATCCCCACGACAATCCTTATGCATTCCACGCTGCTTCTACGCATATTAAATTCGCCATCCATTTAACCCACAATGATTTCATCGCCTAATAGTTTAGCGAGGAGTGCCAATCGTGAACCCCCCATTGTTCAATATTCTTCAGCCTCGAATTTGTTCCTCTTTCATAAATCCAAGTCTCTTCCACAGTAACCTATACAGTAACATCGAGTAGCCTATGTTTCTCCCTTAATTTTGGAGGCCCAGCGTCCCCCACGTAAAAATGTACAACTATACAGTTGCGATTATTTTTATCTTATCCTTTTAAATACGACACAGATAAGCAAATACTCCGGACCGAATATAATTAGCTTCCCATATTTCACCAGTTCTTAATTTCCTCCTACATACAACTTGGATTTGTCAGACTTGGTTTCCAAATCATTAATATTCAGGTTCCTGGTCTTTGGGGATTTTAAGCATAGAAAGAGGGTTACTAATCCCTCGACTTTTCGAACGAAGGTAACGTCTTCATCTACAAGGGGTGAGAAGTCTGACACTTATCAATCCTTGAAGAAAAGGGCTGCTTAGACACGACATTCGCAATTGTCATTTGTTATTTTTATCCATTAATATTGGAAATTTCCCAAATTTTTATAGCATTTATTAGTTACACTTAGGCTGGCAGTTCTTCCTACAGTATTCACGAGACATGAACATATACCAAGTTTTCTCAATATCTGCTTCTAGACCAACTTTCACATTAGCGACTAAAAAGGTTTTTATTTTGAAAGCATTTATTCTTTCGCCCAGTGAACTGAGCCAAATTTCAAATTAATTATCACGAAGTGTCTCCTGTTTCAGACTACTTTGAATAGGCAATGCATGAGCCAAATTTTGCCTATCCGAAATCTATTTTGGGTTTCGTATAAATTCGTCTTAATGTACCTAACGTATTTCGTAGATAGATCAAACTCGGTCAAATATTTACCCAATCTTCTTTTGACTGTACCTTAGACTTTCTTGAAGTCTGTTTCACGTTGATGTACAAACCTATTCCATTCTCGTTTTATCTCAAGCATTCGAAGAAGAATATCTGATGAATTGTTGACCAATTATATGGTTAGCCACATTCAGGTTTGCTTATAAATTCGTCTAAGGAAATATTTAAATTTGACAGATTATTTAAATACCTGATAACACTGATATGTCTTGTACGAGGTACAATACACTTGTCATTTTATTCGCCCTTCTAGAAAGAGCAACAGATTTTTTACAATGTTGGGTAATTTTTATTTGAAGTAAATAAATAAGTTGTATTTAAGAGCGTAATTTTCCTCCTGATTTGATAAGTTCTGCACTAACTTTACAATATTTGTTCTTTTTCTATATTTTTAACCCTTCAAGAGTAAACTCGACCTCAGATGTCTTAGTGGCTCCATTGCATATTGTTAAATTTGCGTAATACAAGTAATATCGAGCACATTCAATTATTGTTCTGAGTGATACTTCTGACTTTTAAAAATACTATGTGAAACTACGAGTGGCTAACTCCCTAATTTTTATTAAGTTTATTATGGACTGATAATTGTACTTAAAATAATTAGGCCTCTATTCAAGCCTATATTACTCTTGTTCTGATTCGTCGTTTCATTTATTTTACCTTTCTGTTCATCCCTCTCTCCTTTCTGAAATATCTAAAAGTTTCATGTTGAAATTGTTCAGCTTATGTCTATTAATTTGGCTGCAGTTCTTAAAATATTGATAATTAGACTCTGATATTTTACGATGCCTTACTGATTTCCCTGATGTCACCAGAGTTTTTCAGTGCTACGAAATACTTTGAAATTTTAAACTTATATTTCTTTAACTGCCACATATTTGGGGTTCTTGAGATCATGACCTACGGTATAAATTTATTATGTTCCTTTTATGTACTAACAGGCTTTCCGTAAATTTTGCAACTACCAAATAATTATCAGTATGACATTCCTATATTCTGAATTTTTTAATATCGAACGTTCCAGAATGTCATCTCTCTTCCATTAATGTGGGGCAAACCTGGTTTTTGTTATTCCAGTGAGGGCAGATTCAAATGTCTACATGAATATTTGAGTGCAGGAACATTGTGCTTGACAGCTAGATTTTGTGATGGTACAAATTTCAGTACACCAATGTCGTTGTTGTCTTTACAAACATTCTTGTTCTGAACTGCCGATTTAAACATAGCTCCTCCACTGGCTTCATGTTGAAATGTTCATGGAGAACTATTTGCGGTTAAGTGAAGAATTTATCGGATAAGTTCTCCAATTCTTTATAGAAACTGTTGTATTATTACGCTTTTAGGGCAATACAATCACACCTGCACACTATTGGCACTGTTCATCCCTGTATAGTATCCTGTCAATGATAGCATCTCCTTTCCTAATAGCTGGCTTTTTTCTTACATGTATACAGGAAGCCTGTCTCTAATCTTATTTATTCCCTTTTAAAAAAAGGTATAATCCCATGCTGGTTGAGTGCCAACGTTTCCTATCTCACCTCTTGAACTTACTGTAATCTATATTTTTCTAATCCTTTTGCAGCTGTTTCAAATTAGCCTGATATATATAAATACCTGAAATTACAACTTTCAAGTTTCGTCTACCATTTCCTATGATTTTGTTTTAGAGAACCACTCCAAGTATGAGGACCTGTGTACTTCCAGTAACATGATTTTTGTTGTGGAAATTTTGTTCGCGTGTCCAATCACACCAAGTGGGCCGTTCTTTAGTTATTATTCAGTACATTAGCAGCTGCCCTTCGTATCTAGAGGAGTCGTGTCCATTCGTCATGTCGTGGTTAGAGAAACACTCTTAAGATAGCCTTCATTCATAAATACTCAGAAGCATTGTGGAATGTGGTCAGTGTTCTTACCACAACGGAGGTAGCCGTCGCCGTTAAAGCGATATATATATATATATATAATGTTGTGGGCCGGGTAGCTCAGTTGGTATAGCGACTGACTACGGGCTGGACGGTCCGGGATCGAATCCCAATGGGGACGAGATTTTCCGCCCGACTAGACCGGCCCTGGGGCCCACCCAGCCTCCTGTAAAATGGGTACCGGGTCTTTCCCGGGTTAAAGTGCGGCCGGGGCGTGCTGCTGACTCCTCACCCCCTTCTAGTGCCACGGCCATGGAAGAGTACAGCTATACCTCTGCCCACCCGCTGGGTCACACCGGGCCTGTAACGGGGTCACTTTACGGTTAACTTTTATATATTATTATGTAGGATTTTTAAAAATCATACATTAAACCTTTCAAAGTCAAAATTCGTATTTTTTCGTATTGACTTACATTCAAACAGCAATTTTTGAAGAATTCAATGTCCAGTTGTTATTGGCATTACGTTATTAAATAAAGTAAGGAAATATAATCGAAATAGCATTATGTGTATTATTTATTTACTATTGTAGTCTAGTAATCATAATTTATCTTCGGATGATAGGATGATAATTGCAAAATGAACTGAAAGAATATGACAGGAAGAGTGCATAGCTTAATTTGATGTGTCTACTGTAGTAAAGGTAAAGGTAAAGTTAAAACTTTCCCCTAACAAATGACGAAGACTGAGAGGGGCGATGAAATATTTGTCTTCCATCCTGAGACATTAGGCAAAACTAAGGCGGCAAAGTCGTCAGCTCTACGAGTCGATCGCACTTTACCCCTGAAGAAAGTCCTTGGTACCCATTTCTGTATGCGCACAGACAAAAATTGGTAACTTGAAAATTCCAATTTTGTCTTGTGGCGTAAACTAGGGAAACACAATACAAACTCCACTTATTCTATCGAACACAACACAAATGTATTTAAAATCGAGTTGCGCCTGTACAAATATGCTACATGTTTCGGCCCTTTCTCAGTCCATCATCAGGCATGTCATTACGAAAACTTAGGTAAAGGTAAAGTGATCCCGTTACAGGCCCGGTGTGGCTCAGAGGGTGGATAGAGTTATAGCTCTACTCTTCCATGACCGCGGCCCTAGAAGGGGGTGAGTGGTCAGCAACACGCCCCGGCCGCACCTTACCCCGGGAAAGACCCGGTACCCATTTTACATGAGGCTGGGTGGGCCCCAGGGACAAAACATATAAGGGAAGATACAACAAGATAAAATGTAAGGGGTCTCTTATTTATATAGTCACTGTTTTCTTATAATGTTAAAATATACAATATAAAAAACGTTTAGAATATATTTTACGTATTTTAACTTTTTATTACACAATTTGTATAACATATTTTTCGAGACAAGTGATCCAATTTTATGTATCCGACTGATGTAAACACAATTTGCATGTCACACCTGTGAGACAAGTGATTTAATTTTTATGTATTCCATGAATGTAAACACGATGGGATCCCTATGTGTGCATAGCATCTTGTGACTCAATTGACAAAATAGGTCTGAAGATGACTGAACAATAGTCGAAACATGTAGCCTATGTAATTACCTTGTGTAATAAAGTAGTTGTGCTGACGTGCACTATTTAATATTATATTACGTTTGTGAGCACATCGTGATGCCTGTGTTCAAAAAAATATAGAATATAAAATATAATATTCTTAAAAATTCATTATGTATGAGGATTACTGTTAACTGAAGGCTGTCGTCTGTTGTAGTGAGGGTTCGTAGTGTAGTTCTTCTGATAAATACACGTATTGTACTGGGCCTGGCGTTGTATCTTTTTAATTTTCCTTCTTCGAATGGTTGTTTGTAAATTGTAACGTATTAAGTAACAAAATAAGAAAACTGGTACGTTGTATGCCGTGCTAATATTGTTGTATTTTCGTGTATCTTACTCAAAAGGTATCACGTGACCACATTTGTCGGCGGATTGGGTGAGAGTATTTGACCGGCGGGTGGAAAGTACGTTCCCGATTTCAGTGTCGGATTTACGTGCTGGACGCCTTCTTGGAATCGACGCAGCCAGAGTTGCACATTTGCTGCACATTGTTAAGTGACAAAAAAAGTATTACATATATACTCACATAGTCCAATTAACGAAGTGCGGCCAATTCAAATATAATAAATACCACATTTTCATTCTGTTTCTCCAGTTTTGTTTAGAAGATATGCAGGAATATATCAGTGTTTAAAATGAATAGAACCGAACGGTTTGGTGTAGCGTTAGTCTTCTAGGAATGTATTTGCGGTGTTCATGCCTCCGATTTTAATAATTGGGATTCATAGGTAATTTGTCAGCTTCTGCTGTCAGCTGTCGAGATTTGTCCTTCAAACCCCATCCAATGTCATTTGACGATGGGCAAATTTTGATAATGATGGCGTGGTTAAATTAAACAAAGACAAATTACTATTACTACTACTACTACTACTACTACTACTAAATGCAATTGAGTTGCCACTCGGTGGCAGTAGTCCTTACACTAGTACAAAAAATAATAATAAACATACATAAACAAAACAATACAAAAATGTAAAACACAGTAAATACAAGTATATGTTTACGTATTACCAAAACACCCACACATACACAGACCCACACATTACAAAACCCACACATACACACAACCACACATTAAAAAACAAGTTAAAACAAACACAGTCCAAGTCCAAACAAACACATTACAAGATACAACCAAATTGAATAGTCTCATTATAATCATGTACCCTCAGTTTAAGGTCACCCTAATGTACATGGCACTTTTATCCCCAAGAACATTGTCTGAATACAGTTCTTTCTTGACTTTCTAAGCAAAATATTGTTACGGCTTATGCCTACACACACTGGCACTCAAAAGAAGCTTCATTATAACGAAGAATTGCCACGTAATTCCTGCGACAACGTCACTCGAAAATTTCGTGGAAATGGATTATTCCTTATATACTAAAGACACGCATTACATTTCCCATTCCTTTCCTAACACAAGAGAAGCACGAGTCGAAGCCATTCGAATGTTCCGTTTTAAGTTAAATCAGCTACGAGTAACCAGAGAAGTTTGCGTTCTGACTTCAATGTACGTCCTATAGCAAACAGCAAGCTCCCTGTTATTTCTTCAACAAAAAAGAAACATCTTATAGCTGGCCACGTGTTTCGGCACGGGTTGTATGCCGTCATCTTATGTATCTTGTATGAAGTGAAGGCGGATGTACTTCTTAAGCTATTGTGCATGAATATATATTGCTTTAATGCTGTATTCAGAGAGATACGGCAATCTGAAGTAATAAGGGTCGGACCTGTTAAAGGTAGCACAAAAAATGTGGGCCGGTTTATGAAATAAGCTGACTGCGCCTTCGACTTATGTAATGGTTTGGTGACTGCCTGCAGATTGTGCCGAAATATGTAACCAGGTACACGCAGTAAGCAGAGGTATTTTTAATACAGCTGCGAGCGAGCAGGTTACTACGGTAATGAAGATCATAACAAGATCGCTTTATCGTAATTAGGCCTATATAGTTTGACGAGGTACAGCAAACTAAGGAAACGACAGTCCTGATGGGGCTGTTCTGTATCCAAGGACAGTTAGTTACTGCTGATTATATTGTATCATAGCTCTTAACATTCTTCCTTTCTGACTGTTCATATTTCTACTTCTACTATTTCTCCCCCTCCTCCTCCACCTTCTTCTTCTTCTTCTTCTTATTATTATTATTATTATTATTCACCTTTTGCCCATCTTCTTATAAATTATCTTCCTATGCTTGTCCTTCTGTCTGAATGTCTCCGTACAGTTCTTGTTCTTACGTTCCACATTTCCTCCCTTCTTTCGTTCCATACTTATTCCTCCTATCTGTTTTTTATATTTTTCCTTCTGATAGTTTCTCTAGATTTACACAATCTTGTCACAATTTTCCCTAGTTTCCACCCTGTAAATTTTTAAAACTAATCTACCTTCCTTTTTTCACTTTCCTTTACTCCCCAAATTTTTCTATTCTTTCAATGACTCCTGTCGCCGTTTCCTTTTTCTTCTACTTCTACTTCTACCTTTTCCTTTTTGCCTCTTTCTAATTCCCTGTTTCACGTTACTAGCCAGTTTATGAAACTTTCAATTCACCAATCCCAGAACAAATACTTGTATGTTAAATAAACGTTAAGTGATCCAGAATGCACCATTTAATGACGTGACTAGAGGGCCGGCTGTCGATTCCTGGATGGGGCAGAATTTTTGTTCTTGCACGAGATTCACGCCGACCAGGCGTCTGTAGCCAGGGCAGACGCCTGTGATTGTGCTGCCCATAGTACACCCATAATTAAAGAAATATCGAAAACAAATTTATATTTATTCAAGAAACAAGACTAAATTATGCTCCACAGAACGATATAATTTACACAATTTGTTACGTCCGTTGGGAGCTCGTATGTTTACGTGTTCATGTCCAACAAGAGTTTGGATTTTTTTATCGATACAAAAATTTGTCTACAAAAATATGTGGTAGGTGTATTATTGTATTGCAAAAGTATTTCATTTGCAAACATCTCGGCCTTCAGGGACAACGTCTGTGTAAGTAAATGAACAAGAGAACAATGGAATTAATTAGAATTATGGACATGAAAATATAAAATCTGGAAAGTTTATGTATACAAGAGAAAGAACAGAGTAACGAGATGGAACAAAACGAAAAAGAAACAAAATATAAGTGGATGAAATACAAAAATATGAGAAGAAATAGAACGTGCAGAAAGATATGAAGATGAAAGTTTCGAATTTGAGAGAGTAGGAGGAAAAAAAGAAGGAAGTAACAAAAACATGCAAGGAATGAAAGAATAAAATTTCACGAATGAAGTAATGTTTGATGAAGCGAAGGAAATAAAGAATGGGAGTTTCCAGGCAGAGAGAGGTTTTAATTGACTGAATTAGAAGCGATCACAGCACAATCTTTCCACTACAAGTCAGCAACCTGTGCTGTTAAGCGAGCTGCAGGGATGGAAAGGTGCAGGTGGAAGAAGAGTTGTGCGATTAATCCACATAACAACACGTCATTGCTTCCTGCCTTACGTAAAAGCATACTGATCTGGTCGATCCAGGGACAGATGTCATAGTGACCGCCACAGGGGAGAAGGGGCGAGACATCGACAGAAAACAGCGTAATATGAATTCAGTTCAAGGCACGTGCATATTCAAACGCATGGAAATTCTGTGTAGCAAAATCCAGAGCGCTGTAGCAGCCGACTGATTTAAGTGTTTGAATCGGTACGGAACAGAACAGGGTTATGAATGACTCACACTTCAGGGCAGAAAAATTTTTCTTGGATGGCATTTCCCGTAACATTTCTTCTGTCGGTTGGTTGCTTGGTAAGTTTATAGTTTGTTTTTGTTTGTTTGCTGGTGGAGTTTAATATGCTTTTTTTGTCATTTGGATTGTTGTTTCATTGGGTGGCTTATTGTTTAATTGGTAGGTTTGTTAATTGGTTGGATGGATGGTAGGTAAATAGGTAGTTATATTTGTTGGCTCGTTTTGGTTGCGTTTGAGTTTCCTTTCTTTTTCGTTTATAGATTTTGTTTTTCTTTCCTTTTTTGTTCTGCCGTTCTTTGGTTTTTTGTTAGCTCAGTCCCCAGACTAAACTATGGTCTGGAGGGCAGGCGAATAAATGATTCATGCATGCCGTGGCCAGAGGTTTTTCTTTTCCCTACAACGTGTAGATCAGTCTGGGGGTCACCCAGACTCACATCCGTTGGACACCAGGTGCATTTCTTCCTGAGTTAAACCGGCCGTCGTGTGCAGCTAACTCTACAGTTTTCTGTAATGTCGAATATTAAGAAAGAATGATGGTCCCCGACATCCTCACAGAACATCCCGTGACAGCGGTTGATTTCTCGAAACAAGAACTTTTCCGAAACAATATAAAAGAATTCATTCCCTACATAACATTAAAAACAGTGCATCACAATTATGCAGACCAACCGGGCAATGTTATTTGGAGAAATGTAAATCCACAAATTCTATATTCATTACTAAGCAGGTACTGCATTGTTTTTAAATAATGTGAAGCATCGAGTTATCGAGTTTATTTAAGCTTTCATTTCATAACTCAGAGAAAACAATACCTGGCTCAATAAAAACAATACCGATCATTCTAGATGTTGTATAGAAGAAAAATCTCTGCCCCTGGCAGAAAAGGATCAGCAATTTTCCGCTCGTCCAGCCACTATAATGAGCTAACTCGCCCCCTAATATATCTAGGCCATTTTGAAATAGAGTTTCGTGAGTTCAATACAAGATACGTTTACTTCAACGGTATGTGTAATTTGAAGATATAAATTTACGTATACAGACTGCGTATTTGGTGGATTAAAGTTGTATCCAGTAGGAAACGATAAAAGTGTACTGAATGTCCTCTCAGATTGGAAGGAAAAAGTTTTATGACTCTGTACGTGAGATAAGGTCGTCCGAATAATTATGTGTTTGCGTTGTAAAACCCCAGAGTTTGGGAGTTTGTGTAGACGTTATGGTGCTGATTGTAACACATGTGTACATGAATGTAGCGTAATGTAGCAGCAAAATGAAGTGGAAAACTTTATGCATTACACACGTACGGCTTTAATCGAATGAAGAGAGCGAATATTACGCTCGATATGTGAGGTACTCATATGAGAACAACGAATATTACGTTATTATGAGTCTCATACTTTATTCAAAACATGCAGAATTAATGACCTCTGCTAATTCATTTAAAGCTTTGAACCACCACGGAATTTTTGTATATGTCTGTTATTTGTACACGTAAAATAAATAAGGTTTTATTTCATTTCTTCTATGCTCAACATGTTTCGGACATTAATACATCCAACATCAGGAGCCTGCGACATTTCTATTGTATCACCACATTGGTCGTGTGTTCTTGTTTCGATGTGTGTTGGAGTTTCGGTGTG
>Ga0131853_10003683_pt1 | contig 27561 bp, 27 predicted proteins | sample TergutLab28metaG_FD_92764 | JGI IMG/M metagenome (GOLD analysis project Ga0131853, IMG submission 92764) | Labiotermes labralis P1 segment gut microbial communities from Petit-Saut dam, French Guiana - Lab288 P1 (version 2) (version 2) | ecosystem: Host-associated > Arthropoda: Insects >...
GCTGGTCTTGCTTTTTCTTTCTTTTCTTACAAAGTCGACATCTTTCGCTCTCGCTCACATGTCTAAACTCTAAAGAATCCGGGTTTGTGTTTCTTCGTGATTATTCAGTTCTCAAGGTGCGTTATTTATGATATGATCTTGCACATGTTCGAGTGATTGCTCTGAAAACTTCTTCTGAAGTGTTCCCTCGAACGAATGAGCCGGAGAGGATCATACCATGGATCTTCGGTATATGTCAAGCATATTTCGAAAAATATTTTGTGAATTTTTTGTGAAGATTTTGGAAGAAGGGAATGGGATTTTATGCCTGAGATTAAAATGACCAATATGGTGATGATACAAGATGCTAAAACAGGAAATGTGCTTGTGCAGAACCGGGTAAAAAATTTTAAAGGATTGGCTTTTCCCGGAGGGCATATTGAAAATAATGAGAGTATTGTGGATAGTGCTGCCCGTGAAGTAAAAGAAGAGACGGGGCTTGATGTGCAAAATTTAAAGTCTTGCGGGCTTGTTCACTGGTTAAACAACAAAACATTTGATCGTTATTTGGTCTTTCTTTTTAGGACCAGCGATTATTCCGGTAAGCTTATAGGCGAATGTAATGAGGGAAAAAATTTTTGGATTTCTATTGAAGAAATGCGGAGTACCCCTTCCGAAAACGCAACACTACAGTATTTGCCTTTGTTTTTAGGGGATAAATATAGTGAGGCTTTTGGGTCGTGGAGTGATGAAGGAAATGAAGATATTGTGTATAAATAAGTTAAAGGAAGAGCGCCGTGACAGAACGAATTATAAATGACATTACCAACTTCATTTTTGTGTCGGATGCACCTCAAAAATCTGATGTGATTTTTCTTCCCGGAGGCAGTGGCGCTTCTATTGCTGAGCAGGGCGCCGGGTTGTATGCTCAGGGCTTCGCGTCCAAAATCATTCCATCAGGAAAATTTAACCTTCAAAAGGGTAAGTTTATGTTTTCTCCACAGGGTGTAGTAGATAATGCAAACACCTATAATGATGATTATCCTACGGAATGCGATTTTTTTATTGATGTATTGTCCAAAAACGGTGTTCCGTTATCGGCAATCATTCCGGAAAAAGAAGCTACCTATACGAAGGAAAATGCTTTTTTATCCCGTGATGCAGCCGACAAACGCGGGCTAACGGTTAACAAAGCTATGGTGGTGTGCAAATCTTTTCATGCCCGTCGCTGCTTCATGTGCTATCAAACGGCATTTCCCGAGGCAGATATTTTGGTTATTGCTGTGGATGTGTATGGTATTGACAGAAACAGCTGGCATACTTTTGACTATGGAATAGAACGGGTTATGGGAGAACTTGCCCGTTGCGGCAGTCAGTTTGTGGCGGAATTGAAGGCGTCGAGCGCTTTTATCAATATCGACAAAAGCGGTCTAAACCAGTAATAGGACGAAATAAAAAGGTTTATCAAAATCGACAAAAGCAGTCTAGAGGTCACGATACCGAGACCAAAACCGCTTAACGACTCGGCGGCAGCTCCGCAACAAATCTCCATAAACGGGCCTGGTCTTCCTCACTGGCATAGCCAATCCCTATCCGTGGAGTGGTCGAATAGGGAAGCGCTTCTCCTTCTTCCAGCCAAAGTGTATCGGAAGTGATAAAGCTTTCTTTGTTCAGCGTCCGGTCAATTTGTAAGGCTTTGGTTAGGCGTCCCGGTCCGGATATGCCTTCCAGCCCACGTATTAAAACAGCCTCCGGTTGGTTGGTCTTGCCCGCCACTACATTAAGCAAGTTATGGATGCCGTAGCACAGATAGATATAGGCAATGCCGCCCGGTTCGTACATGACGGCTGTGCGGGGTGTTTTGCCCTTGTGAGCGTGACAGGCTGTATCGCTTTCGCCGGCGTAGGCTTCTGTTTCTGTAATGCGTAGGCGTATGATTTCATCCGTTATATCGCGATTTGTATCACTATACCCTCTATTTGCATCATGCCTTTTATCAACGCTTATTCGACGGCAGAGGGTCTTTCCCAATAACAAAGGGGCCAGCTGTACGGCGGGTTGATTGTATATGTCCGATGGCAAACGCATTGGCAACACTCCTATATAAATCGATTTGCAGAGACGAAAATGATTTTACTACATAATCGAACAACTGACGAGAGGAACAACACTAATGATTACACTACGACATGGAACGGCAGCTTTTTTGCGCAATGGCGGCAATGTTTTACTCATGAAACGCGGGGAACATAAGGAAATTGCCCCCGGTATGTGGAGTGGTATAGGCGGGCATTTTGAAGAAAATGAGCTAAGCACACCTTTTGAGGCATGTTATAGAGAGATAGAAGAGGAGTCCGGTATCATTCAAAGCCATGTCCATGCTTTGGAGTTGCAGTATATTTTGATGCGAAGATTTAAAAATGAAATACGCCAATCTTATATCTTTTTTGGTGAAACCTCTCAGACAGATATCATTCAAACCGATGAAGGAGCGCTTTTTTGGATCCCCGAAGCCGAATGGATGGACCGGGAATTTACCGATACTTTTACCTTCATGCTGGAGCATTACATGAAAAGAGAGCCCGGGGATCGAAATCTTTATATTGGCATTGCGGAAAAGGGCAATGAAGGGGTACATATACATTGGTCGCCATGCAAAAACACTGAGTTATAATAGAGGGGAATTTCCAATTTTATGCTTAAACTTATACTCCAACTGGCATTAGGCGCATTAATCGGCGGCTCGATAGCCATATTCTTTTTAAGTGACGGCGGGGATATCTTGCCCCATATCATACCTTTAATCGGTTCCGTAATATCCATAACCGTAGTGGCTTTAATAGGGATAATCGTCCACGAATTTGGCCATCTGGTGTTTGGCCTGCTTACAGGGTATAAATTCAGCTCCTTTAGAGTGGGATCTTTTATATGGTTTAAAGAAGACGGCAAAATACAATTTAACATATCCCGCAGTTTTGTCGCGGGACAATGCTTAATGATCCCATCAGAAAAGCCCGAAGACTTTAAATTTGTGCTATATAATTTAGGCGGCGGGCTCCTTAACATCTTGTTTTGTGCGCTCCTTTTTATAATCTTTATCGTCATTACAATGGTTACGCGGGAAAATACTTTTTGGCATACACTTCTCATTACCGGAATCTTGATGAATGGCGTATTAGCTCTGGTCAATCTTGTTCCAATAAAGTCCTTGACCAATGACGGCGCAAATATACGGGAGGCGTTAAAATCAAAAGAGGCCGCTCGTGGTATGCACATGATGCTATACATAAATAATCAAACGATGGAAGGCAAACGCTATCGCGATTTTGACGAAAACCTCTTTAAAGTAGAAGAAGGAGCCGATCTGAAAAATTATATGGTGGCGTATCTGGTGATATTGGAAGCCGCTCGCCTGGAAGATTTGGGACAACATGATGCTGTAGTAGATTTCTATAACCGCCTTGATATCAACAAAATGCCTCCCCTTTACAGAGCAATGGTCAAAGCAGATTTGTTATACTATTACACCATCTACCATCCGGATTTTGACCAGGCCAAAGCAATTTACAAAGATAAGAAGCTGCGAAACTTCTTAAAGATGGAGCTTCCCACTTTCATGCGGATATCGGCTGCTTATGAATTTTTTGTAATGGAGGATAAAGAAAAAGGCCTTAAACTACTCAAAAAGGCAAAAAAGAATGCCCAAAACCTGCCTAATAAGGGCCATCGGTTAATAGAGCTGGAGTATATTCAAAAGTTAGAGATCTTGATGCAGAAAGGAACCGAACATGCCAAATGATCATATTTTAGCCATCGACCAAGGTACCACCAGTACCCGAGCCGTTGTTTTCGATAAAATTGGCCAGCCTTTGGGTTCGGCCCAAAAACCTCACCGCCAGATTTTCCCACAGGCAGGATGGGTGTCTCACGATCCGGAAGAGATTTTTGCAAACACTGTAGAAACTGCCCGAGACGCGCTTGCAAACGCGAGACTTTCTCAAAAAGATATAGCCGCTATGGGCATAACCAACCAACGGGAGACTTTGGTCCTTTGGGATGTCCGTACCGGAGAGCCCATCTGCGACGCCATTGTCTGGCAGTGCCGCCGCTCCGCCGATATCTGCGCTCAAATGGAGAAAGACGGTATGGCCGGATTAATCCGCGAACGTACCGGGCTTTTGATTGATCCTTACTTCACAGCTACAAAACTCAAGTGGGCCATTGATAATATCCCCCAAGTACGCTCTTTGATGGCACAGGGTTATCTGCGTGCAGGCACCATCGACAGCTATCTGATATTTCGCCTGACTAAGGGGAAAGTCCATATTACCGACTACACCAATGCCGCACGCACGATGCTTTTTGATATCGTCAAAGGCTGTTGGGATAAAGATATCCTCAGTTATTTAGATATCGACGAAGGGATTTTACCTCAAGTGGTCAGTTCTTCCGGAATAGTGGCCCACACAGATCCGGAGTATTTTGATATCCCCATCGCAGGAATCGCGGGAGATCAGCACGCCGCTCTATTTGGCCAAGCCGGAATCAATCCCGGTGACGCTAAAAACACCTACGGTACCGGATGCTTTTTATTAAAAAATATCGGAGATGAGGCACTCATCGAACCGGGTGGGTTATTGACCACCATTGCCTGGCATATTAATGGAAAAACAACCTATGCCTTAGAAGGCGGCATCTTTAATGCGGGATCGGCCGTAGAATGGCTTATGCGGGAGCTGAAGCTCGCCAAAGATGTACATGAAATCAACGATATTTGCAACAACACCCCCGACACGGACGGAGCCTATTTTATACCGGCCTTTTCCGGCTTAGGCGCCCCCCACTGGGATATGTACGCCCGGGGAACCATCTGCGGCCTCAGCCTATCCACCGGCAAAAATCATATTGTTAGGGCGGTTATGGAGGCCGTGGCCTTTCAATCCCGGGACTTAATTGATCACATGAACGAAGTATCCGGACTTCCTCTACCCCAGCTTCAAGTGGATGGCGGCGTCAGTAAAAGTGATTTTACCATGCAGTTTCAGGCCGATTTATTGGGTATCCCCGTAGAACGGCCTCGGTATACGGAAACCACAGCACTGGGGGCATGTTATTTGGCGGCTTTGGGCGTGGGCTTGTTTACAGATTTGCAGGAAATAGCCCGCTCCCGTACGGTAGATAAAGTCTTTATCCCCTCCGTAGCCAGATCCGAAATGGAAGCACACTATCAGTTATGGAAAAAAGCAGTCAAACGCGCAGAAGGATGGTTGAATACAGAATATGAAAAATAATACGAACACAACGAATACCGGGAAACGGTCCCGGCAAACGATTGATACGGCATTTCCCAAAGGAGGCCGGGGCGACTGGTTTATTCGGCTGTTAAAAGGCATGTTTATCGGTGCCGGTTTTATTATGCCCGGGTTAAGCGGCGGCGCCCTTGCCACCGTATTTGGCTTATACGAACGCGCAATCATGTTTTTGGCCAATATCACAAAGAATTTTAAAGAAAATGTCTTTTTCTTTTTGCCTGTTGGCATTGGCGGTATCGTCGGTCTCTTCGCCTTTTCGGTATTTTTAAGTCATTTCTTTGAAGTGGCGGAAGTGCAGCTTAAATGGTTTTTTATCGGCTGTATTGCCGGTACGCTGCCTTCATTATGGAGACAGGCAGGTAAGGAAGGACGTAAACCGGGGCATGTTTTGGCCCTTGCGATTTCTTTGGCGGTGGCCGTTTTCTTTCTCAGATTTATAGAAACCGCAGTGGGCGGTGCCATTCCCCTTAATATTTACACTTGGACAATGGCCGGAGCTCTCATTGCCCTGGGTATGATTGCTCCGGGGCTTAGCTCCTCCAATCTGCTGCTATTTTTACAGATGTACGCCCCTATGACAAATGGTATAGCAAATTTTGATCTCTCTGTAATCATCCCTATGGGGATTGGTGGACTTGTGACCATACTCATCTTTTCGCGGATCATTGCGATTGTATTTGAAAAGGCTTATGGTATGCTGTTTCATGCGATTATCGGTCTCGTGCTTGCGTCGACGCTACTTATTGTCCCTATCCACTACGATTACACCAGCCTTGGCGGGGTGTTGTGTGTTGTGGCCGCTGCTTTAGGTGTAGTGCTGGGTCAATGGATGTGCAAGCTTGAAAATAAAACACGTACCTCGTAATACCAATATCAATTTGAAACCTTACAGTGGACTGGAGCAGCTTCGCCGAAAAGAGGCGAAGCGTCGCGTAGGGAACATTGGAAGGATTGAAAATGATATTGGTATAAAACCAAAGTCATAGAAAGGGTTTGTATGAACCGAAGAAAATATCTGGCCTTATTTTTGGCATTTGCGGTTTTGTGTATAGGCCTATTGATCTGGATAAGCCTATCATTCTTCCCAGCCACATCCGGACAAAGACTCACTATCCTCCTATACCATCACATCTTGCCGGAAGAGCAAAACCGGCTTTTTCAGGACAATGCGGCTACTGTCAGTTTGGAAGATTTTACAGCCCAAATGCAGTTTTTATATGACAACGATTTTCATACAATTACCCTCACCGAGCTGGAATCCTTTTTGTTTGAAGGAACTCCCCTGCCCCCTAACAGTGTAATGATCCATTTTGACGACGGGTATTACTCCAACTTTGTATATGCATATCCTGTCCTGCAGTCTTTTGGGTTTAATGCCGTGGTCTTTTTTATCACCCACCTTATTGAAGATCAAGGGGATATTCAACCGCCCATGGATCATGACGACCTCACATGGACCGCCGCAAAATCTATCATAGGCACCGAGGATGTTTTTGAAACCGCCAGCCATTCCCATAATATGCATCGATTTGGGGAAAATAGCCCCCATACCTTACTTTATCTGGCATCAAAAGAGGATATCCTACAGGATACCCTCAGAAGTTTTGATTTTGTTAATAATCACAGAGCTTATGCCTATCCACTCGGACAATATAACGATGTCATCATCGAGGCCTTAAGCGAAGCCGGCATCACTATAGCTTTTACCGTCCGAGAAGGATATATCACCGCCGAGTCCGATCCAATGACTTTGGAGCGCTTTATCATTTTTAGAGAAACATCCATGGACCATTTTCGCAATATTGTAACGGGAAGGCGGCTTAGTTTACGGCGAGTACTTACCTCATTATACTGATCCATTAATACGCTTTGCAAGCAACCTCTGAAACACAAATAGATTGAGGCATAAGCTGATACTTCCGCAGGTAATCACAATGATAAACAAAATAACAAAACCCACATTTTCAAGAACCGGCCCAAGCAAAAGGACAAATAAAGACGAAAGTGCCATAGAGATGGTAAACAGCACACTTACATATAAGGGCACTTTTCCGGCCGGACTCACATCCCCAAGCATCAGCATAGTGGTTTTATTGTACAACCCACTTCCCAGATGAGCCAAAACCCATGCTACATACAACACATTCATTGAATTTGTGCCCAAAGCTATCACACCGGCAAGTATAACAAAAGCACCCGCCAGGGGTGATACTTTCACAGGCCCTTTACGGTCAATGATAAAACCAAAAACAATATTGATGAAGATACCGGTACTAATAGCGAGTGTCGCCAAAAGCGCTATCTGAGCTTCTGATGCAGAAAAAACCCGTATCGCATAAAGGGTATAAAAAGGTATTAAAGAATTGGCCACCACCAAAAACATGCAAGTCAAGATCATCGAGCGAAAGGTAGCGTCCTCCTTTAGGCTGATGGGAATCCCTTTGACGGATTGGATAACACTCATAGGTATGCGAGGCTCTATATCCTCATGTTCTTTCATAAGCCAAAACCCTGCGGCATTGAGCATCAGAAAAAAGAGACCTATCGAAAAAATAATCATAAAGTTATACGGAAAAGAAAATCCCCCAAGTATCCAAGGAATCAGCGCGGTTACACCCAAAGCAATCATATTGCCTGTGGCAAATCCAACACCGCGCATACCGGCGCGCTTCTCCGGAGGCAATAATTTTAAAACCAACACCGCATTAAACACCATGCCGGAATTTGCAAATAAATTAAACACGGCCCAAAAGAAGAGAAATACCCATATAAAAAGGATATGATTGGACGCAAAAAGCGGCATACACAACACGAACCCTAAAAACACCAGCCGGTGGGCAAACAGAATCTTTGCAAAAGTCTTTGCGATCAACCGGGTACGAGAAGCGATGGAACCAAATATAGGCTGCGCGACAAAGGAACATATGGTTATGGTGGCAGCCGCAATGGCAAAATGGGTGGTGGACGCAGACAGTTGTTCCAAAAAGAATGGTATGACTGTTGCCATGGAGATTAAAGCGGCCGCAGGCATAAATGTAACGCCGTCGAGAAAATAAAGGATTACGTTTCGTTTAATGTCTTTTGGACTCCCAAAATACGGCTTGCGCTCTGTGTCGTGCATCTCTATGATCATACCCTTCTGCCGAGACCGTTTTCCATTGGTTTCGCTATAACATACCAAAAAACTATATCACATCTGCTTGTCTAAAATCAATCCAAAAAAGCTGCCTTCCCATAACAGGGCGGCAGCTCTTTTTACAACATACTCAATGTCTTTTGACCAGACGCAATCATGCGGCGCAGGCTTTTAATCGCGCTGTGCTGGTGCCTTTGCAATAACAGCAGAGACAACATAAAAGGCTGAGTATTTTCTGTATGTAAATCATGTTGAATGTGCTCCATACGCACTAATGACTCCTGCAGCTTGCCTCCCTCTTTGGCGTAAAGGCCGGTAAATTCATAAAAAATGCGCTGTTGTCCTTCGGTTAAGGGGGTTTTGGTGCGAGCTTTTTCGTCCATTGCAGATTGGACTTTTTTTATGGTATTGGCTTTGGTTTTCAGCAGTGTTTTAATATGTCGCTGGTTTTTTCCAATGCTTCCCAACAATGGTTTTACCGGGGTGTAATCGGATAGGGTTTGTATGCTCATGGGATACCTTGTTAACAATCTGCAACCCCGGCGAAGCCTCGCCGGAGCTACAAACAATTGGTTTTAAAACATACGGCCACCGCCGGACATCATGATAAACATCAGCATGATCATCATCATTCCATTGTCGCCGCCCATAGATGGATTCATCATCATGACAAGCAGCAGTAATAAAATCAGCATTTCGCTGTTACCACCGCATGTGTCTGGAAAGCCTGCGCCTGGACTATGCATAAACAACCTCCCCTGCTGGATACACTTTATTTTGTTAAATATGCTGTATCCGGTGATACTCTATCCTATGAGAGGAGTTTTTTTTGTTGCGTGTCCCGCTAATATGAATCTCAAAATAATCTTTTCTGCCTATAGGAATAAAAAATCAATTTTCCTTTTTTCCTCTGCTTTCAAGCTCGGTCATCACATCCGACCAATCGATGTCCAATGCAGTCAATAATACTGTCAAATGGTACAGTAAATCAGCTGTTTCGTAGATGGTTTCCAATTTACTGTTGTTTTTGGCGGCGATAATAATTTCTGCGGTTTCTTCGCCGACTTTTTTGAGTATCTTGTCTACGCCTTTTTCGAAGAGATAATTGGTGTAAGAGCCTTCTTTGGGCTGCGTACGGCGATGAGTGATTAATTGCTGAAGATGAGACAAAATAGGATCTTGTGCTTTTAAGCTGCGATAAAAACAGCTGTAATTGCCGGTATGGCAAGCCGCGCCTTCTTGGCTTACCAGATACAGTACCGTATCACTATCACAGTCATAACGTACATCTTTAATGTGCTGAATATGCCCGCTGGTTGCCCCTTTGTGCCACAATTCCTTGCGAGACCGGCTGTAGTAGTGAGCCTGGTTGGTTTCAAGGGTCTTCTCCAATGCCTCCCGATTGGCGTAGGCCAACATCAATACCTCTTTGGATGCATCTTGGACGATGACCGGTACCAGCCCTTGCTCATCAAACTTTATTTGATCAATCATTTTATCCCCTGGCCTCCTCTATCGCTGCTCCCAAGTCAATAGAATCTAAATACAGGGCTTTGCCAATAATAGCTCCGGCTATGCCCGTACCTGTAAGAGCACGTACATCATCGATTGTGGTAACGCCTCCCGCCGCAATGATATTGGGCGCGTTGGGCATCTTCGCCACTTCCCAGTACATGGGAATATTAGGGCCGCTCATCATACCGTCTTTGGCTACATCCGTGTAGATAACCGTGTCTACACCCATTTCACCCAGTTGATTAATAAGGCTGATACTGTCCAAATCGCTTACAGAAGTCCAGCCGGTAATCGCTACTTTTCCGTTGGATGCGTCCACCCCTACGGCAACCGCATTGCCAAATTGATTGACAGCCTCACGGGTCAAGTCCGGATCGGTAACTGCTACGGTACCTAAAATGACACGGGCAATGCCCATGTCTAGTTTTGCTTTAATATCCGCCATAGTACGGATACCGCCGCCTATTTGCACAGGAACGGAAACAGTCTGCAGGATTTTTTTAACGGTCTCATCGTTATGAGCGGTACCTTTACGGGCACCGTCTAAATCTACGATATGTAGATACTCTGCACCCATAGATTCCCATTTTTTAGCTACGGCCTCCGGATGCTCGTCGTATATGCTTACTTGTTTGTAGTCACCTTGTACCAGCCGTACACAACGACCGTCTATGATGTCTATTGCGGGATAAATGCGCATGATATCCTCCTTATTTGCAGAGTGAATTAATTCACATGAATGAGTTCACTATAGTTTACAGTTGTGTATATTTAAGGTATAATTAAGGCAGAATGAAGGAAGGAGAGAGCCAAAGCCACGCCCTCTCCGTTGGTCGCGAGTCCGTTACGGCGGAAGTTAGTGACTAAACTCCATTTAAATTGATTGGAGCTATAAAAAAATAAGCCACGACCTTGCCTCGGTGGGCTTATTTTTTTACGTTTCCGGAAACTATCCACATGACATATATCAAAACCACAGAGAGAACAATATCCAAAATCTCATATGGCGATAAAGGAATCACTGTCATTGGCCTTCCCCCCTTTCGGGAGTTCAGCCGAAACGCGCCGCCCACTAACGGATCACTTATAGTGAATTTACTTGAATCGATTTTCAAGTTAATTCACTTGCAAATATAATAGCACAAAACTTCAAAAACCTCCTAATTCATACAGTATCCACTACATACTTCCTTTTGTGGATAGTACCCCCTGTACTCGCGCATCTAAACTCACCGCCTCGCATAATGCGCGCCCAAAGGCTTTAAACACTGCCTCTGCTATATGATGATTATTTTCACCGTGTAATACCTTGATATGCAGATTCATACCTCCGTGGATGCTGATCGCCTGAAAAAACTCCCGCACAAGTTCTGTATCCATCTCACCCAGCTTAGCGGTAGTAAAAGGCGCTTCAAGATGCAGATACGGCCGCCCGGACAAATCCACCGCACACAGGACCAATACATCATCCATAGGTACCATGGCACTACCATATCTCCGGATGCCTTTTTTATCCCCAAGAGCTTGAGTAACCCCTTGCCCCAAGACAATACCCGTATCTTCAACCGTATGATGACCGTCTATGTGCGTGTCTCCGGTCACATTTAAGTCTAAATCAAAAAAACCATGCCGCACTACCTGAGAAAGCATATGCTCAAAAAAACCGATAGGCATATCGGCGTTAAAAACACCTGTGCCGTCTAAGTTGAGGGTAGCAGAAATATCTGTCTCTGTAGTTTTGCGTGCCACTGAAGCCATACGCATGCAAAATTCCTCCTTATCTCTTTATAAAGTCCGTATTTCAACTGCGTTAGCATGGGCGTCCAAACCCTCTGACCGGGCAAACCGGACAACATCTTCTCCCAGGCGTTCCATAGCCTCCCGGCTAAAAGACAGCACGGAGGTTTTTTTAATGAAGTCATCTACAGATAATGCCGAGAAGAATCTGGCAGTACCGTCAGTCGGCAGTACATGATTTGGTCCAGCCATGTAATCACCCAGGGGTTCCGGTGTATAGTTGCCTAAGAAAACCGCACCTGCATGACGTACTAAGGTTAACTTTTCAAAAGGATCGACAGTGCATATTTCCAAATGCTCCGGTCCAATGGCGTTTGCCAGATCAAAAGCATCCCGGATAGTATCCGCTAAAAAAATAACCCCGTTGTTTTTAAGTGAAGCATATGCCGTATCCTTACGTTCCAGCAAAGCCGCCTGACGGCTTAATTCTTCCTGCACATCCTCTGCCAAAGCTTGACTGGTGGTGACCAAAATGGCGGTGGCTCTCTCATCATGCTCTGCCTGAGAAAGCAGATCTGCCGCTACATAAACCGGATTAGCGGTTTCATCGGCCACAACAGTGATATCACTGGGCCCCGCAATACTGTCTATACCGGCGTATCCAAATACGGCCCGCTTTGCCATCGCTACATAGATATTGCCCGGGCCGACTATTTTATCTGCCCTGGGTACAGTCTCCGTGCCAAAGGCCAAAGCGGCTATGGCTTGGGCGCCGCCCATCTTGTAAATTTCCGTTGCGCCGGCCTCCGAGACAGCGACCAAAATGGACGGATCAATCTTGCCGTCAGCATTTGGGGGAGTGGCCACAATAATGCGCTCTACCCCGGCCACTTGTGCGGGGATGATACACATCAGCGCGGAAGACGCTAAAGGTGCAGTCCCTCCGGGCACATATACGCCCGCCGCATCTACGGGAATCACCAGCTGCCCTAAAATTTCCCCTTCTTTAGACGTATCAAACCAGCTGTTTTGGCGCTGACGCTGATGATAGGTTCTGATACGTTCTGCCCCTCGTTTTATTGTGGCTTTTAGCTCGGGAGAAATAGAAGCCAGCGCTTCTTGGATTTCTGCTTCCGTCACTTGGATGGTGTCTGCTGTTATAGTTGCTTTATCAAATTCCTTGGTATAGGCAAAAAGGGCTGTATCTCCGTTTTTGCGGACATCTTCTACAATCCGCTCCGATACCTCTCGTACAGTTGGATCATCTTGGGAATCTCGGGTAATATGCCTGGCAACAAACGCCTCGGCCTCGACCCGATGATTTGACCCTATGGGTTCAAACAGAATAATGGGAACTAATGCAGACATAGAGAACCTCCTATCTCAATCATTACGATATATCATAAAGATTACCGGTCTCATACAACCTGACAGGCAATCATCGTTAAGGGTGCGGTTTTACAATTCTCCCTTCAGCTTCCGGATAATCTCCGTTACACGCTCATACTCCAGTTTCATACTGACTCGGTTGACTATCAGCCTAGCCGTGATTGGGCAGATTTCTTCCAGTACCGCTAATCCGTTTTCTGCCAGTGTAGAGCCGGTTTCTACAATATCAACGATCACATCGGATAATCCTACGATTGGGGCAAGCTCAATAGAGCCGCTTAACTTGATCAGCTCAATGGTGATATCATGACTCTCAAAGTAATCGGCGGCAATGGCCGGGTACTTGGTCGCAACCCGTAGTCCGTTTTTTCGCAGAAGCGTACCTTCCGGACCGGCCACCGCCATACGGCAATGCCCAAAGCCAAAATCATACACTTCATACAGGTCACGATTTTCTTCCAATAGGGTATCCTTGCCTGCCACCCCTATATCTGCCGCTCCGTATTCCACATAAGTGGGTACATCTCCGGGTTTCGCTAAAAAAAACTTGACCTCACTGTCCGGATTTTCAAAAATAAGCTTTCGGGATTTATTATGCATTTCTTGACAATCCAAGCCTATGGCGGCAAAGCGCTCCATGGCTTGTTCGGCCAGTCGGCCTTTGGCTAATGCAATGGTTAGCATGATAGATTCCTCATTTTCATATAATTGTTGTAATCTCACTCAAATCATGTATTTCGTAGTCGGGCACAATATCCGTTTTATTTTCAATCCGATCCGGATTATACCAAACGGACCGTATCCCCGCATTTTTGGAGCCCTGTATATCATTAGCCAGACTATCCCCAACCATGACCACATCATCCGGAGACATATCCAGCTTTTGAAGCAACAAATGAAAAATCTGTGGATCAGGCTTTTTAACCCCCACCCCTTCCGACACCATAACATGAGTAATATGCTTGCTCACAGGACTGTTAGATATCCGAGAGTTTTGCAAAGCAACCGCTCCATTGGTCACAATACAAACCATCAGCCCTTTACTGATGACATATTCTACAGCTTCCTCAGCCCCTTTAAGCAATGTACCGGTTTCGGCAAACTTTTCCCAAAACAGCGCGTTGGCTCTTACCGGATCATCGTACTTTACGTCTATAAGCTCAAAAAGCCGCGAAAAGCGATAAACCGGGATTTCTTCCTGGGCAACGGATGGGTGGTGAGTCCCATTCCATAAAGCAAAATCCAGCGGACGAAATACATCCTGATATGACTCCATATAATCAACGCCGATACTGTTAAACACATGCATCAACGCCTGTCGCTCGCTTGCAACATGATCTATCAAGGTATCATCCAAGTCAAAAAATACAGCCTTTAGATGCTTGATCATAGATTTTTCAACTCCTCTACCGTCACCTTCTGTTCTTTGCCTGACTCTAAATTAATCAACAGCACCGTATCCGGATCAGAAAAATATATAATCCCTTTAAAATTTTTGCGAAGGGCATATGCTTTATGAGCTTCTAAATCCCCTGCCGGTAAGCTGTTGTTTAACAAACTGCTCTCCAGGTGAAGCCCTTGTTTACGCATAATATCCCCGGTAGCCAATGCCACTGCCCGGGCGCTTTTATCATAGGCCAACAGTGTTTCCGCAGATTCACATTTGAAGACCAGACCTTGAGCGGTCAACGCGTCCAATAGCCCTTCTATTTTAATACCAAAACCTACCGCCGGTATTGGCTTGTCATTTGCGCTAAACGCAGCCAGCAAACGGTCATATCGCCCTCCATCAACTACGGTTGCTCCGCTTCCTTTGGCATAACCTTTAAAAATCACGCCGGTGTAATAATCCAGCTGTCCGGTCATGCTCAAATCCAGCAATATATGATCCCCCAACCCTTGATCCTGCAAAATAGCATACACTTCTTCCAAATGCCGGAGAGCTGCTTGAGCCTGAGGGTTGGATACCATAGATTTGGTTCGGGTCAGCATATCTATGCCGCCGGTTAACTGAGAAAGATCAGACAGCAGCTGACCCGCCGGTATAATATGTTTAGCTTTTACTGTCAAAGCTTCTGCCGCCACATAATCACGGCGAATCATATGATCCATAAAATTATCGCAGTCCGTTTCCGATAAAGCGGTTTTTAGCTCTGCCAATACACCGGGCAAAAAATCTACCTGGCCGATATCTACACGAAAATGCTCCAGCCCCGCCGATAAAAGCCCATGCACCGCCAAAGCAATCAGCTCCGCATCCGCTTCGGGAGAAGAGATGCCCATGAGTTCGGCACCGGCCTGGGTAAATTCGTTTTCACGGCCTTGAAGATATTTGTGACTGCGAAAAGCTTTTTCGATATAACACACCCTCAGAGGATCGCCTCCATGCCCCCCGGTTAAATGATGAGTCACCGCCATGCGTGCCACTGCCGGAGTCATGTCCGGCCGCAGAGCTAACATATCGCCGTTTCTGTCTCCCAATTTATACATCTCCGCCACAGGAATACTGCCCTTACCCTCGAAAACCGCCACATATTCTAAGGTAGGACTGGATACAAAGGCGTAACCGTATCGTTCAAAGACGGTTTCGATCCGCCGCTCCAAACTGCGCTTAAATTGATAGGATGCGGGAAGTAAATCGGTTAAACCAACCGGGGTATGTAGCTTTAGATTTTTCATACAGACAACACCTTATCTATCTTTATTTTGTATCTCCCCTAGCCCGTGAAACGGCTAAAAAGATGATTGATCAATAGTTCCACAGCTGTTTCTTTTCTAAACAATGGGAGAGGCCCTGTTGGCCTTTTCATTGTTTTTGCTGATGATAACAATTCTTTTTTCACTAAGGCACATAATTGGCTATACTCATACACTTGAAACCGTTCAATCTTCTTTTGTTTTGCTTTTTGTTCAAGCAGCGCAATCATAAAATCTACATAATCAAAATCCTTACTCAGTTTAAGATATGTACTTAAGCTGGGGATGATCCTTTCAAAAAGCGTACGCTTTCCTACGGTTCCACTCAATCCTAACGTTTTTCCGATTTCCAAAATCGCATCATCGCTAAGGGCCATCAGCTGCCCATTGCACACATCTGCCTCAACCGGCCTTACATAATAATAGCTGCCCCGCAAGTTTTCAATAAAACGCAAACCATCGTAATATCCCAGCCTTATATTTGCAAAACTGCTTTCCGAAGAAAATTGCATCAAGCTGCCCAAACCCTCTTTGGGAGAGATCAGCTTCACATTTTCCATTTTATACATTTTGGAATATACAACACCCAATGCATTGGTTCTGATCGCTATAATTTCATCATAGCCCAATTTATCCAAAAGATTAACCGGACAATTATTATAAAAGCTGCCATCTATATGTCTTTTACCTTCAATGGTTACCGGACTAAACCCCGGAAGGGACGAACTCGCCATAATATAATGAATCAGTTTTCCCCTGGGTATCTCATCAAGCATTAGTTCGTAAGCCTTGCGTTCGCTGATAGAAATCGTTACCAACCCAAAATCTTTACCGGATGCCCGGATTTTTTCTTCGTCTATGTATTTATTTAATAACTCCATCATTTTTTTTGTACTAACGCCTTGGTTGCTGATAATTTTGGGCAAAGTCCCTCTGACACTGGAAATGGTCTCTGTATTTAACCCCAAATCTCTTAACCTTAAAAACAACTGTTCTTCCGTCGTAAACATCTGGTCTAGGGAAATACTCATCCATAATTCCAATGCCTTATCAAAATCACCCTGTGCAAGCATTGCGGCATTGATTGCCCCAATGGATGTACCCACAAAGCCGTCAAATTCGTATCCTTTTTCGATAAAAGCTTTGGCTACACCGACATGATATGCTCCTTTTGCGCCTCCCCCTTCCAAGGCTAATCCGCGTTTCATATCCGTCCCCCCCTTTTTTTATCGTGTATAGTGAATTAATTCAAAAATTTAGAAACAGGCAATACACAAGTCCACCGCCGTACATCGTATTTGCTAATCGCCATAGCCTCAAAACCACACTTTCGGTAAAAATCTACGGCGTCATCATCGGTTTCGGCTTCAATTGTTTTTTTATATTGCGCTGCCAAGGCTTTTATCATTTTGCTGCCGATACCAAGACCTCGGGCATCTTCCGCAACAGCGATATGCAGGATTTCGACCCAATCCGGATGCTCTTCAAAGCCACATACACCGGTTATAATATCATTTTCAAACCAGCCCCATAACTGCCATGAGCTATGCCGCTGATAATCCGATTTGACTTGATCCATGCCTTTGGAGGAATTATCAAACACACACGCTGCCATAATCTGTTTAATCTTAAGGTTATCCATTTGATTTTTAATATCGCAAAACATTTTGGCCGTCCTTTCAAAAAAAATAACCATCCGGTAGTTGCCCGAATGGTTAAATAAATGTATCAACAGATATTCAATCATCACAGGCATACGCAAACACGACTATACCCATGATTGAAAATAATCATGAACATAATCGTGGGTTGGTATGGTGATGATGAAATAATCTTGAAAACATGTTTACACCTCTCTTGTTGTTTTTATTTTTACATGGTTATGTGGTTTTGTCAATAGTGGGATTGACTTAATGTTTGTATTGGTTATACACCATCAAAAGCAGCACTTACACTTTTATCTTCGAATAAATGTGTATCCATACAAATTTATCCTTATAAAAATGTAACGCATAGTGTATACTCTATCTATAAGATGGAGGTGATCGTATTGAAACGTTATGCAATGCAGGAGCTAATGGATTGGAAAAACCGGCCTGATCGTATACCCCTAATTATTCGTGGTGCCAGGCAGGTAGGAAAAACATGGCTAACCAAGGAATTTGGGAAACGCGAATTTAGCTCTGTTGCTTATATCAATTTCGATAATAATGAACGGATGGAATCTCTTTTTCGCGGCAATTACGACATTGATCGTTTAGTTGCCGGGCTACAGATTGAGTCTGGCGTATCGATTTGCTCAAAAAATACACTGCTTATTTTTGATGAAATCCAAGAAGTACCGCGTGCGATTGCATCACTTAAATATTTTCGCGAAAATGCATCTGAATATTCTATTATAGCAGCAGGCTCGTTGCTGGGGGTGGCCCTTCATGAGGGAACCTCTTTTCCTGTTGGCAAGGTCGATTTTATGGATTTATACCCTATGAGCTACTTAGAATTTTTGGAGGCAATGGGCAAAGAAGACCTTGTAAAGCTGCTGAATGCCGGTGACTGGGAGTTAATTTGCGCATTCAAATCAACTTACATTGACTTGCTCAAGCAATACTATTTTATTGGCGGTATGCCGGAAGCGGTCAATGCTTTCGTGACTCGTAAAGACTACAACGAAGTGCGGCGGATTCAAAACCGTTTGCTTGTATCCTATGAGCAAGACTTTTCAAAACACGCGCCAAATGAAAGTGTTCCTCGTATTCGTATGCTATGGGATAGCGTCCCGGCGCAACTTGCAAAAGAAAATAAGAAGTTTATATATGGACTGATTCGTCAGGGAGCTAGAGCTAAAGAATTTGAACTCGCCATGCAGTGGTTATTGGATTGCAGGTTAATTTATAAAACAAATCGTATTGTTAAGCCGGGTATGCCACTCGCTGCTTACCAAGACAATGGGTTTAAGCTATACTTGTTGGATGTCGGGCTTTTGGCAGCAAAAAGTAATCTGGATGTAAAATCTTTGCTTGAAGGAAATAAGATTTTTGAAGAATTTAAGGGCGCATTGACAGAGCAGTATGTACATCAGCAACTCATTGCTTCTTTGGATATCCGACTACATTATTGGTCAACACAAAAAGGGATGGCAGAGGTAGATTTTGTATTTCAGCAGGGAGCTGACGTTATCCCTTTGGAAGTTAAAGCAGAAGAAAATCTTAAAGCCAGAAGTTTAAAATCTTATGTTGAAAAATATAGCCCCCTTTTTGCCATACGTACGTCTATGTCAGATTACCGAAAAGAAGACTGGCTTACTAATATGCCATTGTATGCAATCGGTGTAGTTAATAAGCTACTTTGAGATGATTGAATAAAAATAGCATCAAGGTTTATAGCAAACCTTGATGCTATTTTGATCGGAATCAACCGTATCTATCTGCCTCCACTTATACCTCCGCAGCCATCCGCTTATAAGCAATCAACCGCTTCTTAGCATCCTTCTCCGCAGCCTCAAACAACTTTGCAGCCGCTTCTGGGAAGGCTCGCTCCAGCGCCGTATAACGCACTTCACTCCTTAAGAAATCCTGGAAGCTGGTAGACGGATCTTTAGAATCCATAATAAACGGATTTTTACCCTCTTCAGCCAATAATGGATTATACCGATACAAATGCCAGTATCCAGCCTCTACAGCCTTTTTAGACTGATCTTGAGACGCTAAACCGCCTTTGATACCATGAGCAACACATGGCGCGTAACACAATACTACAGACGGACCGGGATACGCCTCCGCTTCCTGGATAGCCTTCAACACTTGCGCTTGATTGGCGCCCATCGCAACAGAAGCCACATACACATATCCGTAACTCATACAAATCAAGCCCAGGTCCTTTTTACTGACCTGCTTGCCCGCAAAAGCAAACTTCGCGGTAGAGGCCGTAGGCGTCGCTTTACTGGACTGGCCGCCCGTATTGGAATACACTTCGGTATCCATCACCAGCATATTGATATCCTCACCGGAGGCAATGGCATGATCCAAGCCGCCAAATCCGATATCATAAGCCCAGCCGTCGCCGCCAAATGCCCATACGGACTTTTTGACCAGCATGTCATCTTCATCGCTTACATGTTTAAGCAACGCGTTAAACTCACAGGTTGGGCAGCATGTCTCCAGGGTTGCTTTAACTGCACAGCGCAGACTTTCAGAAGTTTCTCTGGTCTTTGCACCGTCGTTAAAAGCCGCCAGCCACTCTTTACCGGCACTTTTAAGTTCGGCAGAGGCTTTATCAGCCGCAACGATTTTTTCTACAACATCATAAAGTTTTTCGCGGCGCTGTTTAACGGCAAACTGGAAGCCTAAGCTAAACTCGGCAGTATCTTCAAAGAGGGAGTTGGCCCATGCGGGACCCTGTCCTGCCTGATTAGTGGTATATGGGGTAGAAGGCGCGCTGCCGCCCCAGATGGAAGAACATCCTGTGGCATTGCCGATATACATCCGGTCGCCATACAATTGGGTAATCAACTTGGCGTAAGGCGTCTCGCCGCAACCTGCGCAAGCGCCGGAAAACTCAAGAAGCGGCACTTCAAACTGACTGCCTTTGACCGTAAACGGATTCATTGGATTTGCTTTTTCTTTCAGGCTCATAGAGTAAGTCCAGTGAGGCTGTTGGTCAAGCTGACTCTCTACCGGCTCCATAACCAAAGCCTTTTCTTTGGCGGGACATACGCGGACACACTCGATACAGCCGTAACAGTCCATGACAGAAACACCGATAGTATATTTATAATCCTCTAGGCCCTTGCCCCTACCGTCCAGCATTTTATAGCCACACGGTACATTTTGGGCTTCTTCCTCATTAAGCAAAAATGGGCGGATAGTCGCATGAGGACATACATAGGAACATTGATTACATTGAATGCAATTTTCCGGAATCCAACGGGGTACATCCACAGCTACCATCCGCTTTTCGTAAGCGGCCGTACCTTGTGGAAATGTGCCGTCTTCCCGGCCCACAAACGCACTCACCGGCAAGAAATCTCCGTGGATGGCGTTAACCGGCATAGCCACATCTTTGATGAAACCAGGCACTTGAGGCGCAGCCGCGACAGGTATTTCCAGATCCGCCCAAGAGACAGGTACCTTAATCTCCCGTACTTTAGATACTCCGGCATCCACCGCCTCATGATTCATTCTGATAATATCATCGCCGCGATGACCGTATGATTTGGTGGCGGCGTCTTTCATTTGCCGTACAGCTTCTTTAATCGGTATGATATTGGTTAGCTGAAAGAATGCGGCCTGCAAAATCGTATTAATACGTCGGCCAAGACCTAATCCATTGGCAATACCGATACCATCAATCGCGTAAAACCGAATGCCTCGCTTAGCAATTTCCTTTTTCATAGATACAGGGAGCTTTTCGTCAATTTCGGCGTCACTCCATCTACAGTTAAGCAAAAAGGTCCCGCCGTCTTTAATATCCCGCAGCATATCATACTTATCCACATAAGAAGGATTATGACAGGCCACAAAATCCGCCGTCTTAACCAAATATGGAGACCGGATAGGCTGCTTGCCAAAGCGCAGGTGAGACTGAGTAATACCACCGGACTTTTTGGAATCGTAGGAAAAATACGCTTGCGAATACATATCTGTCGTATCCCCAATAATCTTAATCGCGTTTTTGTTAGCGGAAACAGTACCGTCGGAACCCAAACCCCAAAATTTGCAGCTCATCGTATCCGCCGGGATAACATCGACATAAGGGCCAATCGGTAAAGACATGTGGGTCACATCATCTTCAATACCCACAGTAAAGTGGTTGAGAGGCTTATATTTTTTCATATTTTCATATACGGCAATAATCTGGGACGGAAATACATCTTTAGAGCCTAAACCATAGCGGCCGCCAACGATAATAGGTGCCGGTCCCTCTGATTCTATAAAGGCTGTGCAAACATCTAAATATAAAGGCTCGCCCAATGCGCCCGGCTCTTTGCAGCGATCCAAAACAGTGATTTTTTTAACACTGGCAGGTACTGCTTGCAACAGATGTTTGATAGAAAACGGACGATACAGATGTACATTGACCATACCGACTTTTTCACCCTTGGCATTGAGGTAATCAATCGTTTCTTCAATGGTATCACAGACAGAACCCATCGCAATGATGATATTTTCCGCGTCCGGACATCCGTAGTAGTTAAACAGTTGATAATTGCGTCCGGTGAGTTTATTGATCTTCTTCATATTTTCTTCCACAATAGCGGGAAGGGCAGCATAGAAGGGATTGCTTGCTTCTTTTGCTTGGAAGAAGATATCAGGATTTTGAGCGGTACCACGCAATACCGGATGTTCCGGATTTAATGCATTGTCCCTAAAGCGCCTGATTGCATCATGATCTACAATCTTATTTAAATCGTCGTAGTCCAGCATTTCAACTTTTTGCATCTCATGAGAGGTGCGGAACCCGTCAAAGAAATGCGTAAAAGGCACACGACCTTGGATTGCAGATAAGTGAGCCACAGCACCCAAGTCCATAACCTGCTGAGGGTTGGCAGCAGAAAGAAACGCAAACCCCGTCTGGCGGCAAGCCATAACATCGGAATGATCGCCAAAGATGGACAGGGCGTGAGCCGCCACCGCGCGGGCGCTGACATGCAGTACTCCCGGCAGCAGTTCACCGGCCATTTTGTACATGTTGGGGATCATAAGTAATAAGCCTTGGGAAGCAGTGTAGGAGGTGCCAAGGGCACCGGCCTGGAGTACGCCGTGCATAGTACCGGCAGCACCGGCTTCCGATTGCATTTCCACAACCTTTACCTCTTGACCAAAAATGTTTTTCTTGCCTTTTGCAGCCCATTCGTCCACCCATTCCGCCATATTGGAGGATGGTGTGATTGGGTAGATTCCGGCCACTTCGGTAAACGCATAAGATATATGCGCTGCCGCCTCATTGCCGTCAATTACTCTGACTTCTTTTGCCATTTTGACAAGCTCCTTCCTAAGGATACGGTATAATGAATAAGTTTGAATTCATTATAGATTACTTTCCCACAAACAGGTGAAATTATGCTTTCATCCGTGTCAGCTGCAATTTTTATGAAAATCGTCTCAAACAAGACTGCCACCGCAACCCATTTACATCGCAAATTTTGCATCTCATTTTTGGATTCTTTTCAACTAAGTTCACTGTATTATAACACATACTTCCATGAAATGAATAATATTCTAAAACGGCTGAGTGTTTTTGGCAATGAAGCCGACTCAACTTTCTTTTTTCTTCAAACCGACTTTAATGTGCGGCATATGAAGAAAAAAAAGGGATTGGCACAAACCGCGCCAATCCCTTTCTTACATCATGTATTTAATTTTCACACTAACTAACCTTAGTTCATCTCATTAAACTTAAGCAGCATTTCCCATTGCTCATCTGTCTGCTTCTGAATCTCTTCGATCATATACTCATTGCCGGGCTCAAACATATGTCTAAAACGGCCTTGTGGCTTCAGATAATCTTCTACCGGAAGCTTATTTTTTGGCATGTATGAAAGGGTAAGCTTTCCTTCCACGATTTCGTACATAGGCCATACACAAGTTTCAACAGCCAGCTTACACATATCCATCAGCTTTGATGTATCATATCTCCAGCCACGTGGACAAGGCGCTAAAATGTTCATAAATGCTGCGCCTTTAGTGTATATCGCCCTTTCGGCTTTTTCGCTCATATCTTTAAAATTGCCTAAAGGCAAGGTTTGCGCTACATATGGGATGTGATGCCCCATCATGATCAAAGTAAGATCTTTGTTACGCTGTAACTTACCCGGAACAACGGTTCCCGCAGGGGTTGTTGAAGTCTCCGCAAATCGTGGAGTCGAGCTGGAACGTTGGATACCGGTGTTCATGTACGCACCGTTATCATAACATACATATACCATGTCGTGTCCGCGTTCCATCGCGCCGGATAAGGCTTGAAGCCCTATATCATAAGTTCCGCCGTCACCGCCAAAGGCGATAAATTTTGTATTGTCTACTTTTTCGCCTTTACGCATTTTGGCTTTAAATACCGCTTCCGCACCGGAAATGGTTGCCGCAACATTTTCGAAGGCGCTGTGGATAAATGAATCTTCCCACGCAGTATATGGATACAAAAAGCTTGAAACCTCAAGACAGCTGGTTGCGGCAGAAACAATCGCATGATCTTCCGGCTTAAGCGCACGTAAAATCGTTCTTACAACAGGCGTTGCTCCGCATCCGGCACATAATCTGTGTCCGCCGGTAAATCTTTCGGGCCGTTGTGCCCATTCTTTCAAATTATAAGCCATGTCTTAGCCCTCCCTTACGCCTAAGTAGTTGTAAACTTCTTTGACTTTGCCGGTCTTGGCAATTTCCTGAAGTTCATTGTAAACAACTCTGATATCATCTACTTTAACGTCACGTCCGCCAAGTCCATAGATGTAGTTGATCATTTTAACACCGTCAGCACGTCCGTACATAGCAGAGGTAACATCCGTAAAGAGAGGACCGCCCGCGCCGTTTAGTGAATCGGCTCTGTCCATAACCGCAACAGCCTTACAGTGTGACAATGCTTTTGCAATTTGTTCCACCGGGAATGGTCTGTATACACGGATTTTAATAAGTCCGGCTTTAACACCTTGGGCTCTAAGCTCGTCCACAACATTTTTTGCGGTACCTGCTGTCGAGTTGATAATCACGATAGCCGTTTCGGCATCGTCCATTTTGTACTCTTCAAACAATCCGTACTTACGGCCTGTCAGCTTTTCAAATTCTGCCGCAACGTCTAAGATTACCTTTATTGCCGCAGTCTTCATAACTTCCGCTTGTTGACGCTTCGCTTCAAAGTAATACATAGGAAGAGAAAGGGGTCCCATGGACATTGGTTTTTGTTTGTCCATCAGATGATATGGAGGATTATATTGTCCTACAAACTTTTAACCACATCATCGGGTAAAGTTTCAATGTTTTCAACTTTATGAGAAGTGATGAATCCATCAAAACAGTCCATTACCGGAAGCATTACGTCGGGATGTTCGCCGATTCTAACCGCTTGAAGAAAATTATCGTAAGCTTCTTGGTTATTTTCACTGTAAATTTGAATCCAACCACTGTCTCTGGCACCCATAGAATCTGAGTGGTCGCAGTGAATATTGATTGGACCGGACAATGCGCGGTTGATTACAGCCATGGTGATAGGCAACCTATAGGCCGATGCTATGTATAGCATTTCCCACATAAGTGCCAAACCTTGTGCGCTGGTCGCTGTTGCAGAACGTCCGCCTGCTGCCTGGGCACCGATACATGCACTCATCGCACTATGTTCTGACTCAACAGGAACAAACTCAGTATCAACCAATCCATTAGCTACATAGGTTGAAAAGTATTGTGGCACCTCTGTTGACGGCGTTATAGGATAAGCCGCTACAACATCGGGATTTATTTGCTTGAGTGCAATGGAAACAGCCTCATTACCGCTTAGTTTTTCTCTTATAGCCATAATTAAGAGTCCTCCCTATCTATAGCGCCAAACGGGCATATTTCTTTACAAATCAAACAGCCCTTGCAAAAATCATAATTAAAACCTTCAATTTTACCCTGAGCGTTTACCGGTATGGAAGAGTCCGGGCAAACAGGAACACAGAGTAAACATTGCTTGCATTTTTCTTCAAGCCACACAGGTTTTTGAATTCTCCAGTCACCGGTATGAAACTCTTGTGCGTTACCCGCTGTAAATACATGACTGCCGTGAGTCATTTCTTGCCACGTTTGGGTTGCAACCGTTTTACCTATATTCATATCCCGTTCACCTCCAATACGGCACGCTTAATTGCCATCATGTTTCCTTCAATAACTTGGGGTTTGCTAGCAAACTTACTTGAAAATGATTTTTCCATATCCTTGATGAAAGTGTCGTCATCCATGATACCGGATACTTTTACAACTGCTGCAAGTGTCGGCGTGTTAGGAAAATATCTGCCGATACACTCTTCAGAAATAGCTCTTGAGTTGATCGTACACACTCTGCCTTTGTAGCCATCTAAGTTAGGTCTGATTTCATCAGGAGTTTTAGATGTGTTAACGATAATCGCTCCATCTTCTTTAAGTCCGGCAGTGACGTCAACACAATCAAGCAGTGTTTCGTCAAGTACCACAACATAATCCGGCTCGTAAATATTGCTGTGAATCCTGATTCTTTCGTCAGAAATCCTGTTAAACGCCGCAATGGGCGCCCCCATACGTTCTGGACCATATTCCGGGAACCCTTGAACATATTTCCCTGTGTTAAATGCTGCCTCGGCAAGCAGCTCAGAGCCGGTTTTTGCACCTTGTCCGCCTCTACCATGCCAACGTATCTCTACGACTTTTGACATTGCTCTTCCTCCCTATTCATTAATAGTTTATTTCTTGTTCATCGCATACTTTTTTATTATACCAATATAAAATAAATTAGTAAACCGTGGATTTTTAATTTTATCGGTTTTTAATTTGGATGAATGGCTACATTGTTTAGCGTCGGCCTAAATACTATATCTGCATTATCCCGTTTCGCTTCAAATCCGTTAAACACAGCTCTCATCATTCTTTCTTCATGGGTCGGCGGTTGCGGTGTATTCCATGGACGCATTATTTCTCCGTGAAGGTTTGGCTCAATGCGCATGATGATGTGGATTCCAAAATATGAGGTTACGAGGCCGCTGATCTCACCGATTTCAAGATCTAGGACTGCCTCCTCAAACTCTGCAACCATTACATCCCTTGTAAAGGTGTAACCCTCCGGATTTACTTCCATACCGGGATCTTGACCGTATACACTTATAAGCAAATCAAAATCTTCGCCGGCCAAAGCCCTTTCAAGAATCCCTTGGGCAGTTCGCTCAAGCTGTTGCTCGCTGCTAAAGTTTTCGCTAATAAGTAATATGTGTTTAGCGCCCAGCACTTCTTCTTCCAAGACTTCTTCTTCGGGCATGTATTGTTCGAATATTGCAAACTTTTCGGGACTGTTTATAATCGACTCCACAACCGTTGCGATTAAAGCATCGATCATAAGCATTTCGGTTAACCGCTCTATGCCACCGATGATCCCTTCTTCTTGCAACTGTCTTGTTGCTTCTTGGGCGCCTAAATGGGTTACCCAGTCAGCAACCAGCTCGTTGATAGCGTCTATGTCATCATTGGATACTGCAATATCATGCAAAGCGGCATATTCTTGAACCATTATTACCAGCGCCGCAATCCTCACCGCTTCTTCACGCACAGCATCGCCAAATGTTTGATCATCTCTAAACGTTCTATCGTGATCAAAATCCGAATCATCGGGGAATAATTCAAAATATTCATCCGCTAATTGATGCTCTGCCTGACCCATTCTAAAAATAATGTCGCTGGCAAAAATTCGCCTGCCATTGACCGTAGCAACTATCCGGTCTCTTGGACCCATTGCATATACGCTAACCGCTGCCATAGGTATTGTGTTTGCAATCACTAAAACGATCGCTACCAATACACTGCCAATCCAACGTTTGCGCTTACTTAGGCCCTTTTTAATGCATGGGTTTGTGCTGTACTTGATACTCATGATAAATCCCTCCGTTTTTTTAATTTGCATACTCTGCAACTACAGATTGTAGCACTATTTAAACTTTATTGACAGCAAAAAAATTTTTAACCCCACGTGAATCTAATTTAAAATTGCTTAAAGAAAGCTAAGAAAGCAGAAAGCATCCGTAAATCAAAGAGGTTACGCCTAAGGACACCAACGAGGGATGATTTAGGGCATTCACTGGTTTTATAA